>Ga0208409_1000645_pt1 | contig 14895 bp, 16 predicted proteins | sample ETNtaG_29_FD_185784 | JGI IMG/M metagenome (GOLD analysis project Ga0208409, IMG submission 185784) | Marine microbial and viral communities from oxygen minimum zone, Eastern Pacific Ocean - ETNP201406SV201 (SPAdes) (version 2) | ecosystem: Environmental > Aquatic > Marine > Oceanic ...
AAGAACTATTAAGGAACTGCAAAAGAATGGGATTTGGGTTTTAGGGCTAGACGGCTTGTCCAATAATTCTCTCTATAAAGCTAATCTTTGTGAGCCTATTGCTCTAGTAATGGGAAGTGAAGGTAAAGGTTTAAGGAAATTAGTAAAAACAAGTTGTGATGAATTAGTAAGCATTCCAATGATGGGAAATGTTGAAAGTTTAAATATTTCAGTAGCTACTGGAATTGCACTTTTTGAAAGTAGAAGGCAAAGGCAAACTAATTAACAAAATGGTGACTTTCTAGTATAATCTTCAGGCTTTAGAAAAATATAAAAATGGAATTAGGTAAAGGCACAATAGATTGGCTAAAACTGCTTAAATTTGCTAAAAAAAATCTCAGTGTGACAGATGAGTTCAATATTGAGGTCCTACCTAGAATAAATGAAATTGCTAGTAATAATTCAGACAAGATTAAAGTCAATTATTCGTTTTACTTAGAAAATGATACTACGCCTTGTCTTGATGGTGAAGTTTCATTAATAATTTATCTGGCATGTCAGAGGTGTTTGGAAGCATTACCTTTTAGTTTAGATTTTAATTTTAGCCTAGCTTTTGTGAAGAATGAAAATCAGGCAGAAAAGCTTAGCAAGCATTTGGAACTATATTTATTTGAGGACGAAGAGTTATCATTGATTGATTTAATTTCAGATGAAATATTACTCTCAATACCTATGGCTCCAAAACATAATTTAGATTGCTTGTCTTCTTTTAAAGAACATAACAATTATGAGCAAGTGAAAGAGAGTCCATTTGCCATATTAAAAAATATAAATAAGCCTATTGAGGCAAGGAGTAAAAATGGCAGTACAAAAAAGTAGAAAAACACCTTCGAAAAGAGGTATGAGACGTTCACATAATGCACTAAAGAATCCTGCATTATCTGAAGACCAAGAAACAGGTGAAACTCACTTGCGACACCACATTACTGCTGATGGATACTATCGCGGTAAAAAGGTAATAGATACTGCAATTGAAGACATCGAAGAAGTAGAATCATAAATCTATCCTTATGGCAATTAAGGTATCAATTGACGCTTCAGGTGGTGATTACGGTATACCTGTCACTATTGAAGCTGGTATTAATGCACTAAGCAAATATGAAGACCTGCAAATACATTTTGTAGGAGATAGCTTAAGCATTGAAAATGAATTAAAAAAACAGCGTAAATCTAATCTTCTTAAAAACCGAATAGACATTACTCATGCATCAGAAGTAATAAGCATGGATGAATCCCCTTCAAATGCCTTGAGAAAGAAAAAGGATTCATCAATGCGCATAGCAATCAATCTCGTTAAAGATGGCATCGCAGATGCTTGTGTAAGCGCTGGAAATACTGGCGCTTTGATGGCAATAGCACGTTTTGTTCTCAAAACTATTGACGGTGTAGACCGGCCAGCAATAATGTCTTCAGTTCCAACAATAACTGGACATAATCATATGCTGGATCTCGGTGCTAATATTGACTCTAAACCGGAAACCCTATTACAATTTGCTATCATGGGCTCAATTGCTGTTCAACATACTGAAAACATTCAAAAACCATCAATTGGGTTGCTGAATGTTGGAGTTGAGGATATGAAAGGTCACGAAAAAATTCAAGCAACAGCTGATTTACTCAAGGATTCATCCTTAAATTACCAAGGTTTTGTTGAGGGTGACGATATTTATAAAGGAGTAGTTGATGTCATTGTTTGTGATGGTTTTGAAGGTAATATCGCACTAAAAGCTAGCGAAGGTGTCGCCAATATGGTTTCTCACTTTATAAAGGAGTCTTTTAATAAAAGCCTGCTAACGAAAATTGTTGCTCTTTTTGCGAAACCAGTTTTGAAGAACTTCAAGGCTAAAATTGATCCAGGCAAACACAATGGTGCTAGCCTTCTTGGTTTAAAGGGAGTTGTTGTGAAAAGTCATGGTAATGCAGATGTCGACTCATTTCTTCAGGCAATTAAAGAAGCCTATCTTGAAGCTCATGCTAAAATCACGGAAAAAATTTCTGAACAACTCACCCAAGAGTTAGAAGAACACAAATAGGGCTTATTCGATGAAAAGATTTGCTAGAATCATTGGAACTGGTAGTTATCTTCCTCCAAAAATAATAACAAATTCTGAGCTTGAAAAAACACTAGAGACTAGCGATGAATGGATAACTGGACGGACAGGCATCAAAGAGAGAAGAGTTGTTGACGGTGAAAGTACTTGTGATCTGGCTCTAGAAGCGAGCAAAAAAGCCTTAGAAATGGCTGAGATAAGCGCTTCTGAGATTGACTTGATTATTCTTGCAACCACCACTCCAGATAAAATCTTTCCTGCAACTGCTACAATGCTTCAAAACAGAATTGGCGCTAATTGTCCGGCATTTGACCTGCAAGCGGTTTGTGCGGGCTTTATATTTGCTCTTACTACCGCTCAGCAATATATTGAAAATGGCGTTTATAAGAATGTGTTAGTCGTTGGTAGTGAAACTATGTCAAGAATTGTTGACTGGAGTAATCGCTCCACCGCCGTTCTTTTTGGAGATGGAGCAGGTGCAGTGGTATTAAGTCAAGATAACAAGACTGGAATTAAGTTTTCAAAAATTCATAGTGATGGCAGTTATCTATCTGCACTTCAAGTTAATAATAACTATATAAACGAAACTGGATATATTGAAATGACTGGGAATGCAGTCTATAAAATAGCTGTTAATCAACTCTCAAATCTTGCTGATGAAATTATTAAAGCATGCAACCTAAGCTCAGATGAAATCTCATGGATGATTCCCCATCAAGCTAATATTCGAATTATCACTGCAATTGCTAAAAGAATTAATCTACCGATGAATAAGGTAGTGCTCACTATTGAAACTCATGGCAACACATCTTCTGCTTCAATACCGCTAGCACTAGATATGGCAGTTCGTGACGGGAGAATCAAAAAAGGTGACAAATTATTGTTAGAGGGAATTGGGGCAGGGTTTAGTTGGGGCGGTATACTTGTAGTGTATTAATAATCTAATTATCTCTGTGCATTATTTTATTTGTTAAATCTATCATTGCTGCAGCATTTACACTTAATCCAGAAAGTTCTTCTATTCCCTCTGCGTACAAGCCTTTATATGCCTTTTTAGACTCTTCTATTCCAATTAACGAAGGGTATGTTGGCTTACCTTTCTTTAAATCAGAGTTTTGTCTTTTTCCTAAACTTTCATCTGAACCTAAAACATCTAGAACGTCATCTTGAATCTGATAAGCAAGTCCAATCTTTTCAGAGAACGAGGATAGAATATCAATATCTTTGTTATCAACTTTAGGTTCAAGAAGTGCGCCAAATTTCACTGCACAACCTAGAAGTGTGCCAGTTTTTTTCAGATGCAACCTATTTAAAAAATCTACATCAACATTATTAGATACTGCAGATAGATCTATAGATTGTCCATCTGCCATATTAAAAGCAGAGCTGGCCAACAAGTTCAACAATTTAATTCTGATGCTAGGCATGATATTTTTCGCGCCTGCTAGCACTTCAAAAGCAAGCGCTTGAAGACCGTCACCTGCTAAAATTGCTTGAGCTTCACCGAAAGCTTTGTGAGACGATGGCTGGTTATGTCTCATATCATCATCATCCATTGCTGGAAGATCATCATGAATCAATGAATAAATATGGATAAGTTCGACAGCGACGGCACAAGCATCAACTTGACGGAGCTTAACATCAAATAAACTTGCAGTGGTATAAGTTAGTATCGGTCTAAACCTTTTACCCCCAGCCAATACTGAGTAGCGCATAGACTCATTAAGAGCGTTTTGCCTAGTAAGTAGTGAATTTAAGTTATTATTAACTCGGTTACGATATATTTCAAATATCATCTAAAGACTTTTTTTCTGTATAGTTATCTTCTTCACTTAAAACCGAAATTCTTTGTTCAGCACTACTAAGTGCGCTATGACATTGGCGATGAAGTTTAATGCCCTTTTCAAAATAATTAAGCGATTCTTCTAGACTTAAGTCACCAGATTCCATTTTCCCTATTATTTCTTCCAGCTCACTTAGACCTTTATTAAAATCAAATTTACTACTCATCAGTTTTTTCCTCCACTGCTCGATTTAATCAAAAATATAACCTGACCATGATATGAGTAATATTATGCCACTAGATTATTAAATCATTTATACAGATTTATTTTTGAATTTGTGTCCAATACTCTGCCCTATGTCGTAATTCAGGATTAATGCTTTGTGAACGTAGCACTAAAAAATCATAAGCAATTCTAAATCTAGGATTGGCAACTAATTCATTGACCTTTTTTGAACTGCATTTTTCAAGTTGGTGCTGCATCATCCAGATATCCTTGACTCGAGCTGAAAGCCATTTAGGCATCAGCACTTGTTTAACTTGCCTACTAATCACTTCTTCTGAAGCTTCATTCATAGCTATAAAATTAGATTTATTTCTTTTCTTCAATTTATCAAAACATTTGTTTTGAGAGTCCCATAAAAACACCGAAAAAAGAAAGGCTGGCGTTACAGATTTATTGCTTTTTAGCCGTTCAGAGGTATTATTTAGTGCTTTTTTTATAAACTTTGAATTACTAGTTTGCTGAAATAGATGCTTAAGCAACCCTGTTTCTAATAGCCGCTCAAACACACTGTAAGACTTTTCATTGTGAAAAAGTTTGACACATTCATCATACAATCTTGCTGGCGGCACACTGCCCAAAAGATGTGATTTCTGTGAAATTGTTTTAGATATTATAGAGTCTAGTTTTGCATCTAATTTAGCCTCAAAACGTATTGCCCTAATCATTCTAACAGGGTCTTCTTCAAAACTATCAATTGGATTGCCAATCATGCAAATTTTGGGCTCATAGATTGCACTAAGCCCATCAACAAAGTCAATAACTTGAGAGTTTTTAGTGTCGTAATACAGAGCATTAATTGTAAAGTCACGACGAAAAACATCCTCCTTCAAGGTGCCGTAATGGTTATCTCTAGCAACACCTCCTTTATTAAGATGACTATGAGACGCGCGAAAAGTTGCAACTTCAATATATTTTCTAGCAGAAAACATAATATGAACCAGAGGAAATCGTCTGCCAATAAGTCTTGATCGTTTAAATAGCATGTGAATCTGTTCAGGAGTTGCATTTGTTGCAACATCAAAATCTTTAGGCTTTTGTCTCAATAAGAGATCTCTAATGCAACCGCCAACTAAATAAGCCTCGAACTTTGCATTATGTAGAACTTTTAAGACTTTTAGTGCGTCTTTATCAATTAATTTTTTTTCAAAGTGTATCGTTTGACGCTTAGGATTCATAAAGTCACGACATCTTGCGGAGACCAGCCCTTCTGTCTATGCTCAGCTACAACTGTGGTATAAATACCTCCACGAACGTTAAATATTGCTTTTAAGCGCATAAAACGAGGTTTAATTGCATCAACTAAGTCATCTAATATTTGGTTTGTAACAGCTTCATGAAATGCGCCTTCATCACGATAGGACCAGATATAATTTTTCAGTGCTTTTAACTCAACACAATACTTGTCAGCAATATATTCAAGCTCAAGAGTGGCGAAGTCTGGTTGCCCAGTCATCGGGCATAAGCATGTAAATTCAGGCATATCTATTTGAATCACAAAGTCTCTTTTAGCATTAGGATTGTCAAAAATTTCAATTATTTTGCTGGGAGAACTAGGCATGTTTTTTCTCTTTACTAGTAAAAGAGGATATTTTATCAAGGTAGCCAAAAACTTTTCTATTTCTAAACTGATAAAACATATATGTCAATAGTAACAATAATAGATGCACACTCCATAGTCCAATGATTGGGTTAAGTTCACCACGTTCAACGCTATTTTTTGCAATTAGCAGTCCATTGTTATAAAGCATGAAGATTATAACGCCTATCAAAAGGCCGATGCTTTTTCCACTTCGAGGAGAGGCCTTACCAAGTAATACGCCGAGTACAGATAAAATTAACAATCCTATAGGCGATGAAAGACGCCACTGTAATTCAGCGCTTACTAGCGGACCCTCACCCTTTAGTAGTTCTAGAGTCTTGATTCCTTCAATAGCTGTATATTGAGTGATGGTATTTTGAATGTCACCCGATATAATTTGCAAGTTATATTGGTCAAAATTGAGAATATTCTTATTTTCAGAACCTGATATATCTTGATATCTAGCTCCATTTTTTAACCGAAGATAAACGTTATTTGTTTTTGGGTCAGTATATTTAGTTGCCTCGGAGGCTAATACAATTATTGAATTTTCTTTAGATTTAGCAGAAATGAAAATTTCTTCCATATTCTGTTCAGTTTTGCTATCTGGAGTGGAGGATTCTGAAGCGTAAAAAACTATCTCACCATTTTGAAATTCTTCGAATTCGCCTTCTTTAATAAATGAAAATTCTGACGCGTTTTTGTTTTCCTCTTCAATTATGTTTTTTTGTTGTTTAGACCATGGAACTGCAGTAGTAGTCAAGAATAACAAAGCTAAAAAAGAAACTGTAACTAGAGGCCGCAAATAAACGATAAAGTGTTTATCGCCAAGACCTAACGAATTCATAACGATAGCTTCAGAATTCTTATACAGCTGTGTTACAGCTAAAATAATCGCCAAGAAGAGTGACAGAGAGAATATTAGTGGAAAATCTCTTATCATATTGTAACTAATCAGAGACATAACTTCCTGAATAGGAAACCCCTGCTCAATACTTTCCTGCATTCTAAGTACGAATTGGTTGCCAAAAACAACAAGTCCGATAATAAAAATAATTGCAATAAAAAGAGCAGCAACGTTTCTTCTTATGTATCTAGCGATAAGAGTATTTTTGTATTTGAAAAAATTGAGGGGCGAACTTTTCAAGATTGAGTATTTGCTACATTAAGTGGTCGAATTTTATTTCTTTTGCTTCATTGAGTCAAAGAATTCATCATTTGTCTTAGTAAATCTAAGTCTTTCAATTAGAAATTCAGCTGCCTCAACGGTGTCCATTGGGTGGAGAATTTTGCGCAATATCCACATTTTTTGGAGCTCTTGTTCCTCTGTAATGAGCTCTTCACGACGTGTTCCAGATGCATTGATATTGATAGCTGGAAATATTCTTTTTTCAGAAAGCTTTCTTTCAAGATGAAGCTCCATATTTCCAGTGCCTTTGAATTCCTGATAAATAACTTCGTCCATCTTGGAGCCTGTGTCAATTAGCGCTGTAGCAATGATTGTAATACTTCCGCCATTTTCAATATTTCGTGCAGCACCAAAAAATCGTTTAGGTCTTTGCAGTGCATTAGCATCAACGCCACCTGTTAAAACTTTGCCTGAAGAAGGCGCTACTGTATTGTATGCTCGTGCTAGACGAGTAATTGAGTCGAGCAGGATGATTACGTCTTTGCCTTGCTCTGCCCTTCTTTTGGCTTTTTCAATTACAATTTCAGCGACCTGGACATGTCTTTTTGCTGGTTCATCAAAAGTAGAAGATATTACCTCTCCTCTGACTGTTCGTACCATTTCTGTGACTTCTTCCGGCCTTTCATCTATAAGCAACACAATCAATTCGCATTCAGGGTGATTTACAGCGATTGATGATGCAATGTTTTGCATAATCATCGTTTTACCGGCCTTCGGAGGCGCTACAAGCAAGCCTCTCTGACCCTTGCCAAACGGTGCGACTAGATCAATAACTCTTGCAGTTATGTCTTCAGTACCGCCGTTACCTAATTCCAAGCCAAGCCTTGAATCAGGATGAAGCGGCGTTAGCGAAGAGAAAGGAACGCGATTTCTAATACTTTCAGGCTCATCGTCATTAACCTCCATCACTTTGACTAGAGCAAAGTATTTTTCACCTTTCTTAGGTGAACGAATCTTTCCTGTAACCAGGTCCCCTGTTGACAAATTAAAACGTCTAATTTGATTAGGTGAAACATAAATATCATCAGGACCAGATACATAAGAGTCATTAGCCGAGCGAAGAAAACCGTAACCCTCTTGCAAAATATCCAAAACTCCGTCACCTAAAACCTCTTCATCGTTTTCAGCTTTATTTTTTAGTATGGCAAAAATAAGTGTTTGTTTTTTTGCTCTTGAGATATTTTCAATTCCAAGACTTTGAGCAAGCTCTAGAAGTTCACCAGGGGATTGGCTTTTAAGGTCTGATATTTTCATATTGTTAGGTTTTATTGAGTTTTATGATTATTTGAAGTAATGAGTTTTACATAACTCATTTGGAGCAAAGTTTTATAAAAAAACTATTTTATTAGTGATATTGTTTTTAAAGTATTTATTATTATTGTTTAAATATTTGAATCCAAAAAAGCGCTCAAATTAGCTTTAGATAGAGCCCCAACCTTTGTCGCTTCGACCGCACCATTTTTAAATAAAAGCATTGTCGGGATACCTCTAATTCCATATTTAGGCGGTATTTGAGTGTTCTCATCTACATTGACTTTTGCTATTATAACGCGGTCATCATATTCATTTGCAATTTCATCAAGTATTGGCGATAGCACTTTACAAGGACCGCACCATTCAGCCCAAAAATCTACTAATACCGGTTTCGATGAATTTACAACATCTGTTTCAAAAGATGCATCATTGACTACTTTAATTTTGTCGTTCATGTATTAAAATTGGGAAGAAGCACAGGAATAGAGGTCTTGTGAGCACATTATAACAGTTATTTGATATAAATCTTTTTTTTTATATAGTTCCATTATTTATAAGAGAAAGATTCTAATTTGCATTTATATAATTAATGTCAACACTAATGGAATTGTGATAAATGATAACGCAACCTGAGTAGAAATAATCCTTGCCATTAAATTTGTTTCTCCGCCCAACTGGCGAGCTAAAGCGAAAGAAAATAAAGCTGTATTATGAATGATTTTCAATAAAATCAATCGCCATTTTGAGTCTTGAAAGTGTCCTATTCTTGCCAACCAATTGTGCGCTTTTGTCAATACTGCCGGACTTTCCATTGCCGCTTAGAGCTAGCCTAAATGGCTGACCTACTTTAGCAAAACCAATATCTCTGTTTTCACATATTTTCTTTATCACATTATGTATCTCATCTGCAGTCCACAAATCTAAAGCCTCTAAATCACTAAGCAAGTTCTCAAGTATTTGTCTGGATTCAACTTGAAAAAACTTTTTCGCAAGATCTGAATCGAAAGAGTCGAAATCTTGATAAAACATGGCGCAGTTTTCAGTCATCTCTATTAATGTTTTTGATCGATCTCTTAGGCTCTCGACAACATTTTCAATCTGGGGGCCAGTTTTTGTGTTTATTGACATCTTGTCCAGGTGATATTTAAGATGATTTACAAGTTCGTCAATTTTTGTTGTTTTTATGTAGTTTTGATTTAACCAAATAAGCTTGTCTTTATTGAAGCTTGCCGGCGATTTGTTTATGTCTTTAAGGTCGAACAACTCAATCATCTCGTTAATAGAAAACAATTCTTGATCACCATGCGACCAACCCAACCGAACAATATAATTTAACAAAGCTTTTGGCAAATAACCCTCATCCCTATAAGACAATATGTTTACAGCGCCATGCCTTTTTGATAGGCGGGTACCATCTGTACCAAGAATCATCGGGACATGAGCAAAATCTGGAAGTTTCCAACTCAAAGCTTTATACAGGTTTATTTGTTTTGGGGTGTTATTTATATGATCATCTCCTCGAATCACGCAATCTATACCCATATCATGATCGTCGACAACCACTGTCAAGTTATATGTTGGCGAGCCATCGGCTCGGGCAATGATTAGATCATCCAGCTCAATATTAGCAAACTCAATATCTCCCTTAACATAATCTTTAAAAAGAACATGTCCTTCATCTGGATTTAGAAATCGAACAACCCCTCTAGTATGATTTTTTTTTCGACAGCATCCGTCATATTTTGGTTTTTCACCTTTTTTCATTAAATCTTCACGAAGACTGTCTAGTCGTTGTTTAGAGCAATTACAATAATAAGCCTTGCCATTATTAATGAGCGATGAAACTACAGCTTGATAGCGCTCAATCCTATCGCTTTGAAATATTGGGCCTTTATCATAGCCCAGACCTAACCATTCCATACCTTGCAAAATAACTTCTACAGATTCTTTTGTAGAGCGTTCTTCATCTGTATCTTCAATTCGAAGTATGAATTTCCCTTGATTTTTTTTAGCCCAAAGCCAGGCAAAAAGCGCTGTTCTAGCGCCACCAATATGTAAATATCCAGTGGGCGAAGGAGCGAAACGTGATTTCATTATTTATACATATTTCGTTTAAAACAGTTAACTACAAATTGCTGCAATTTATAGCTCTATAGAGTTTCTATATGACTTTAATTATAAATGCTATTTTTATCCATACAACAATTCAAATGAATTGCTAATTGTACACTGTTATAATTATTTACCAACATGCAAATAAGCCGGTTAATTAATGGAATTCACGCAACAGAATGCCAATCAAAATAGCATCGTTTCGGTTGACGATTCAGTGATTATGCTTTCTCACACCAAACTTAAAACGCCGTGCTATATTTCTTCAAATTATTCCAAGGAAGTATCAACACTCTCCCTTGATTTGATAAGCAAGGAATCAATATTTCCACTAATAGCTAAAAAGCCAGTTGATTTGCTCATTATTGGCACTGGCAAGAGCACAAAATTTCTCCCACCTAAACTGCAAACAGAATTATCTGAAATAGGCCTGAATATTGAGTGTATGAACAATGTTTCTGCTTGTAGCAGTTTCAACTTGCTCCTTACCGATGCAAGGTCTGTAGGCTTACTGATTCTATGATCTCTTCTTTAGCTAAATATTCCAAAGCTTTCTATAGATACTTCAAAATTGATATACCTCTATTTATACTGATTATTATTCTAGCTACTTTTGGTTTGCTTATTCTTTATAGCAGCTCTGGTGAATCTATTGATTTAGTTTATCGTCAATTAATTCGCCTCGCTATAGCAACCGGAGCAATGATTGTTGTATCACAAATACCACCACTATATCTAAATAGAGCAGCTCCAACTTTGATCACTATAGGTGTTTTCTTATTAATTCTGGTTTTACTTATTGGCAGCACTGGAGGTGGAGCTCAAAGATGGCTAAACTTGGGTTTTATTAAATTTCAACCTTCAGAAATGATGAAAATTATTCTACCTATCTCAATAGCGTCAATATTAAGCGAAAGAACGCTTCCTCCTAGAGCATTGATGTGTCTATTATCATTAACAGTAATTATCGTCGTTGTTGCTCTTATAGCTCTGCAGCCAGATCTTGGAACCTCTCTTTTAATCGGCGCATCAGGAATTTATGTGTTGTTTTTCTCAGGAGCTAGTATTCGTCTAGTGAAAAATACTTGGTTAAACCTATGTCTTCTTTTAGGAGCACTAAGTGGTTTACTCTATGTTGCTTGGAATTTCTTATTAATATCGTACCAACAAAATCGAATCATAACTTTATTCAATCCAGAATATGATCCTCTGGGTTCTGGCTATCACATCATGCAATCAAAAATTGCAATTGGCTCTGGCGGCCTTACTGGCAAGGGACTCAATCAAGGCTCACAGTCTCAACTCGATTTTGTGCCAGAATCATCAACTGACTTTATTTTTTCAGTTTTAGCAGAAGAAACCGGGTTTATTGGAGTTCTTTTCCTGATATCCATCTACCTGCTGATTATCTATCGCAGCATGGATCTTTCAATGCGATGCGAAGATAATTTCTCAAGGCTATTAGGCGCTAGCCTTACTTTTATCTTTTTTACCTATGTTTTTGTAAATATTGGCATGGTATCAGGCCTACTTCCTGTAGTCGGAGTTCCCTTGCCGTTGGTAAGTTATGGTGGGTCTTCTTTGCTTACTTTAATGATCAGCCTTGGAATTATCATGTCGATCTATAAGCATAAAACGCCTCGCTATATAAAAAATATCTAATATCTATTTTCTATTTTCTAAAAAGCGTTTTATTTGACTAATATATAGCCTTAGCTGGATTTCTATTTATAACTTCTTCAAGAGTTTCCGGAACCTTTGTAAGATTTCTCGTTATAATCATCTTATTCGCGAGACCGTTGTCTTGTTTTTTTTCTCATAAGACAAACAAACGGCTTAATTAAATTAAATATAAGAAACAATTCCATGAAATTATTTTCAACCATTAGATTCCTAAAACTCCTTACAATAATCCTTTTAAGTTTCAATGCAAATGCTGAAGAACCACGCTTCTATATACCCGATGCTCCAGAAATTGGTGCCACCTCCTATGTAGTTATGGACCATAATTCTGGGCAAATCATAGCATCAAAAAATGAAAACGAAAGGAGAGCTCCTGCAAGCCTAACAAAATTAATGACATCATATATCGTTTTTCAGCGCATTAAAGAGGAGTTCATTAGCCTGGATGATGAAGTAAAAGTAAGCGAAAAAGCATGGCAAACTGGAGGATCAAAAAGCTTCATCGAGGTTGGCAAAAATATCAAACTTGAAATACTACTTAAAGCCATGATTATTCAGTCTGGCAATGACGCCTCTGTTGCCCTTGCTGAGCATGTTGCCGGATCTGAGGGCACCTTTGTGCTGTTTATGAATGACTACGCACAGCAACTAGGAATGCTTAACAGTCGCTTTGAAAACTCTTCTGGACTGCCACACGAAGACCAATACACTACAGCCAAAGATATGGCAATACTGTCCTCGACAATGATTCGTGAGTTTCCCGACCTCTATAAATGGTATAGCGAGAAGGAATTTACATACAACAATATCAAGCAAACTAACCGTAACAAACTTCTATGGAAAGATAGCACCGTTGATGGATTAAAAACTGGCTGGACTCAGCGAGCTGGCTACTGTCTTGTAGCGAGTGCTAACAGAGTTGGTATGAGACTTATTTCTGCAGTTCTTGGCTCAGAAAATTCTTCAGTTCGTGAAACTGAAACTGAAAAACTATTGGATTATGGCTTCCGCTTCTTTGAAACCCAGTCAATAGATGATGTCTCCCAAGAAGTGCCTATTTATAAATCAAAAAAAAGCAATATAAGAGTTGGCGTCAAAGGGTCATCATACCTCACCTTGCCTCGCAATCAATTTAAGTACGTTACTCATACAATCAATCTAAACGAAACACTTATAGCACCTATAGCCCAAGGCGAAAGCGTCGGAGAGCTTATTTTAAGTTTTAATGGTGAAACCTTGGCAAAATTCCCTTTAATCGCTCTTGATGAAGCGCCTGAGGCTGGCTTCTTTGCTAGAATAATTGACACCATTAAATTACTCTTTTGACAATTCAATGGTTTACCTTAACGGTAATTTCATAACTAAAAATAAAGCATATGTTTCTGTCATGGATAGAGGTTTTCTGTTCGGTGATGGTGTATACGAAGTTTTCCCTGTCTACGGAAAAGCAATAGTTGGCGAAGAGTTGCATCTTAAACGCCTCCAAGAAGGCCTAGATGCAATCAACATTGTTAATCCACACAGCAATAAAAACTGGAGCCAGCTTATTAGGGAGTTAATTTCTTATCATCAAGATTATCAAAATCAGTCAATATATCTACAAATTAGTAGAGGCTGTGATGACGATAGAAAGCACACACATGGCGATTTAATTCCAACCGTCTATATGCAATCAACTCCATTTACTAGCAAGTCAAAAAATGACCTACTGAAAGGCTCATCTGCAATTACGCGAAACGACATACGTTGGAATCAATGCAACACCAAATCAATCTCATTAATAGCCAACATAATGTATGCTCAGGAAGCTAAAAATTATCAAGCTGAAGAGGCTATTCTATGTCGCAACGGAATTATAACTGAATGCTCTAGTTCAAACATATTCATTCTTAGTAATGGTTGCATTTATACACATCCGGAAGGCCCGCATATATTGCCAGGAGTAACTAGGAAAATTGTTTTAAATTGCGCTAATGATTGCCAAATATCGACAAAAGAGAAAACGTTTACAAAACAAGAACTGATGAAAGCTGAAGAGGTCTGGATTACTAGCTCTACCAGAGAAATTATGCCTATAACTTCAATTGATGGGATTTTGATTAATGGCGGCAAGATTGGTGATATTTGGTCGCTTATTTATGATCGCTATCAAGATTTAAAACTTATCAATTGAGTGTTAGCTTTTACTAGTTTATTTAGCATTAAAAAATAATTGCAATAACCAAATCTAGTAAAATGTGTCTGTGGTGTCGAGGGTATTCCGACAATGAATAGTTATGAACCCCGCCAGGCCCGGAAGGGAGCAACGGTAATAATTTTTTTGTGTGTTGGCTTCTATTCTCGGCACTACACTGTTTGCAACCTTAATTTAGACTTTTTTTTGAATGAGCAAAAATTACCAAGTTTTAGCGAGAAAATATAGACCCCATTTGTTTGAGGAGATGGCCGGCCAATCACACACAATTAAAACACTCGTCAATGCATTAAATAGTAACAACCTTCATCACGGCTTTATATTTACTGGAACCAGAGGAGTTGGTAAAACTACTATTGCACGAATTTTTGCAAAATCAATCAACTGTGAAAAAGGCGTTAGCGCAAATCCCTGTAGCAAGTGTGAGACTTGCATTGAAATTGATAAAGGGCAATCTGTCGACCTAATTGAGCTTGACGCTGCATCTCACACTGGGGTAGACCATATGCGTGAGATTCTTGAAAATGCGCAATACATGCCTACAAAAGATCGCTTTAAAGTTTACCTTATTGACGAAGTTCATATGCTCTCAAAAAGCAGCTTTAACGCCCTACTTAAGACTCTAGAAGAACCACCAAGCCATATCAAGTTTTTATTGGCAACGACCGACCCACAAAAGCTTCCAATTACGGTCCTCTCTCGTTGCCTGCAATTTAACTTAAACA
>Ga0208409_1000653_pt1 | contig 14770 bp, 8 predicted proteins | sample ETNtaG_29_FD_185784 | JGI IMG/M metagenome (GOLD analysis project Ga0208409, IMG submission 185784) | Marine microbial and viral communities from oxygen minimum zone, Eastern Pacific Ocean - ETNP201406SV201 (SPAdes) (version 2) | ecosystem: Environmental > Aquatic > Marine > Oceanic ...
GGATTCATTTTGCCCTTACTTCTGAAGATGTAAACAATCTGGCTTATTCACTTATGTGGCGGGACGGATTAAAGCAGGTGTATCTGCCTGCTGTACAAAATGTTAACAGGGAATTGAAGAAGCTTGCGCGCCGCTATAAAAATTCATCCATGCTTGCCCTCACGCACGGACAACCAGCCACGCCTACAACATTCGGAAAAGAATTGGCGGTATTCTACCATCGACTGGATCGGCAAATAGACCAAATGAGAGTCCACAAACTGCTGGGGAAATTTGGCGGCGCAACAGGAACCTGGTCAGCACACAAAGTGGCGTATCCCAAAGTGAACTGGATACGTTTCGCCAGCTGGTTCATCAAGAGTCTCGGACTGGAACCGAATCTTGTCACCACCCAAATTGAGCCCCATGATTCCCTCGCGGAAAGTTATCATCAAATTGTCAGGGTCAATTCCATTCTCACGGACCTCTGCAGAGATATGTGGTCTTATATCGGTCGTGGAGTATTGGGGCAGAAAAAAGTGGCCGGTGAAGTGGGCTCCAGCACCATGCCTCACAAGATCAATCCTATTCAGTTTGAAAATGCCGAAGGGAATCTGGGCGTGGCGAATTCATTACTGAATCATCTTGCCGCCAAGCTTCCTATTTCCAGAATGCAACGAGATCTGACTGACAGCACCACAATGCGCAATCAAGGTGTTGCTCTTGGGCACAGCACCCTGGCGCTGAAAAATATTTTAAATGGTCTCGGTCGTATCTCTGTTAACAGATCTCAATTGTCAGCCGAACTGAATCAGCACTGGGAAGTGTTGGCTGAAGCGGTTCAGACTATCCTCCGAAAAGCGGGAAAACAGGATGCCTATGAGGGGATGAAGAGACTGACTCAAGGTCAGCAGGTTGATGCCGATTCAATAAAACAATTTGTGTCCCAATTAACCATCGATGAAAATGATAAACAGACATTGCTTAAGCTGACACCAGCCGATTACACCGGGCTTGCCCCAAAGCTCGTGGAAATAATCTAATGTGCGGCATTGTAGGAATCCAAGCACAGTCGTCTGTAGCGTCTGAACTTTACGACAGTCTGATCCACCTTCAGCACCGGGGCCAGGATGCCGCCGGGATTATCACTTATGATTTCCGCATGCATAAAGAGAAAGGTCTCGGCCTGGTTCAGGATATATTTAATGAGAACAACATGAATCTTCTCACTGGTAACGTGGGAATTGGTCATACCCGTTACCCAACCCACGGCGGTTTTGGCCATGGTGAGATTCAGCCCTTCTGGACTGAAGTTCCTTACGGTGTCGCTTTGGGTCATAACGGCAATCTTGTCAACTATAAAGAATTGGCTGAAGAGATTACAGGTCGAGAGAAACGGTACCTCAACACTACCAGCGACACAGAGGTTTTGCTCCACATGTTTGCCACCGCGCTGGGACAAAACGGGTCAGCAAAATCAGACAAAGCATTCTTTGAACAAATCTGTGGTGCTGTAAAAAGTGTTTTTGATCGAACCAGTGGATCCTTTTCAGTGGTGGCCGCAATTGTGGGAAAAGGACTTATCGCCTTCAGAGATCCACACGGCATACGGCCGCTGTCAAGAGGTGAACGCAAAAGTGACAACGGTTCTGTTGACCACATATTTTCCAGCGAGACAACCATGTTTCATTCTCTGGAATTTGAACCGAAAGGAAATGTAGAACCGGGTGAAGTCTATTATGTAAGTGAAAGTGGCAAAGTTTTCAGCAAAAAACTTATGTCGGACGAATTTACTCCCTGCATTTTCGAGTACGTCTATTTTTCCCGTCCAGATACCATGATGAATGATGTAAGTGTTTACCGTTCCAGGTTAAGAATGGGTCAAAACCTTGCTAAACGGTGGATTGAAAAACACCCTGATGTTCTACCTGATATTGTTATCCCGGCACCGTCAACCGCTAACACTGCCGCCCTCTCCTTTGCTTACGAACTGGGTGTCCGCTACTCTGAGGGGCTATACAAAAATCCTTTCATCGGGCGAACATTCATCATGCCGGGCCAAGCCCAACGGAAAAAGTCGATCCGGCACAAGCTGGTTCCGCAGGAGATCGAGATTCGAGACAAAAAAGTGATGATCGTCGACGACAGCATCGTCCGCGGGAACACAAGCCGGCAAATTGTCCGTATGGTGAGGGGCATGGGTGCAAAAGAAGTTTACTTTGTTACTGCCTGTCCGCCGGTGAAGAATCCCTGTTTCTACGGTGTGGATATGCCAACCCGGTCAGAACTGATTGCAGCCCAAAAATCGGTTGATGAAATCCGGGCCTATATCGGTGTGGATATTCTCCTTTACCAGGAAATCCCCGACCTGGTAGAAGCAGTAACCCGTAAAGGCGATCACAACATTGATCGTCCGTGCATGGCATGTCTCGACGGTTGGTATGTTTCAGGAAACGTGGACGAAGAAAAAAAGAGCGAGATGGAGACCATGCGACTAAATGACCGCAACGGTGAATAACAACTTTCTGGTGGTAGGTTCTGGTGCCCGGGAGCACGCCATCTGCCGAGTTCTGCATCGTTCTCCTCAAGAAAAAAAGGTTTTTTGTCTCGCCACAAACTTCAATCCCGGCATTGCCGAATTATGTGACGATGTAACTACGGGTGATATTAACGACTCCGATTCAGTCACCTCGTATGCAGAGAAAAATGGCGTGGGGCTTGCCATCATCGGGCCGGAGAATCCGCTGGCCTGCGGTGTGGCTGATGCACTTTGGGAAATGGATGTCAAAGTGGTAGGACCCAAAAAAGACCTGGCCCAGATTGAAACCTCCAAGGCGTGTGCCCGAGACCTTCTTAATGAATACAATATTCCTGCCTGTCCTGAATACAAGACATTTTCATCCATGGAGGGTGTCACTGATTATCTAAATGAACTAGGTGAGAATTATGTGGTTAAGTATGACGGTCTGGCGGGCGGCAAAGGTGTAAAAGTTTCAGGAGAACACCTTTATTCCCATGAGGAGGCTACGGAGTATTGCCAAGAGCTTGTGGAGAAAGGCGGTCGGTTTGTAATCGAAGAAAAACTGACGGGGCAGGAGTTTTCTCTCATGAGCTTCTGCGACGGAGAAACTTTGAAACATATGCCAGTGGTCCAAGACCACAAGCGAGCCTACGAAGGTGATACAGGCCCCAACACCGGCGGCATGGGAACCTACTCCGATGCAAACCACTCCCTCCCTTTTCTCAGAGATACTGATATTGCACAGGCACAGGGAATCAACCTGGCTACAGCCGCGGCACTGAAAGACAAGTTCAGAAAGGGGTACAAAGGTATCCTCTACGGCGGTTTCATGGCCACCGCAACGGGGGTCAAGCTTATTGAATACAACGCTCGCTTGGGTGATCCGGAAGCTATGAATGTGCTGCCCTTGCTGGAATCAGATTTTGTTGCACTCTGTAGGGCCATTACTGACGGTAATCTTCATGAGGTTGATGTCAAGTTCAGAAACCAAGCCACGGTCTGCAAGTATGCAGTGCCTGAAGGATATCCTGACAGTCCAGTGAAGGGCGAGCCAATTGATGTGTCCGGTATTGAAAATCGGGAGGACCTATTTTACGCATCGGTGGATATTAAAAATGATCAGTTGGTAGAAGCGGGGAGCAGAACTGTGGCAGTAGTAGGGATAGCCGACTCTATTACCGCGGCGGAGCAAATTGCTGAGAGGGAAATTTCAACTGTAACCGGTCCCCTCTTTCATCGGACAGATATTGGCACCAGAGAATTAGTGCAAAAAAGAATTGACCATATGGACAATCTCCGATGATTAAGATTGGTGTTCTCGGCTCCACAAAAGGGACCGACTTACAAGCCATACTGGATGCCATAAATAACGGCAAGTTAGATGCGGAAGTATCGGTGGTAGTTTCCAATCGAGAAAATGCTTACATCTTAGAACGGACTAAAAGCCACGGAGTACCAACTTTTTTCATTCCCCATAAAGGTAAAGCCAGAGAGGAGTTTGACCGGGAAATGACAGCGGCTCTGAAAAACCACGGTGTTGAACTGGTGCTCCTCATAGGCTTTATGCGAATTCTGTCAGCGGAATTTTGCCGGGAATGGCATGACAGAATATTAAACGTCCACCCTTCCCTCCTGCCAAAATATGCCGGTGGAATGGATACCAACGTTCACGCTGAAGTAATAAAAAATGGTGACGCGGAAACAGGATGTACGATTCATTTCGTCACTGAAGAAGTGGATGCTGGACCGATACTGATCCAGAAAAAATGCGTCGTTGCGTCAGACGATACCGTGGAAACCCTTAAAGCAAAAGTTCAGATGTTGGAAGGTGATGCCTTTATTGAGGCCATCAAATTAATTTCCTGATAATCCCACAGTTGTTAATGCTTGTGTAAGAATTACCAATCTTGACGTTTGCTTTGTTTAAAGCAAAACACCCGTAAAAACGTACCCCTCTATGGAGTTAGTAAAAAACTCTATGTGTCCGAAACTATAGCTACTTCAACAGTAGCATTTTACGGGTCTGACTGAACTCTCCAGCCTGTATTTGGTACAGATAGACACCAGCACTTACAGATCTTCCCAAATCATCGGTGCCGTCCCACTGGACAGACCTAAAACCGGCGTCTTCGGTTCGGTTCACAAAGGTGATAACCTTCCGGCCCATAAGATCGAAAATGGTCAAATCCACCTTCGCTCGGATCGGCAGGTCATAACGGATGGTGGTGACCGGATTAAATGGGTTGGGGAAATTGGGATAGAGGACAAATGAGGTCGGAACCGCCAAGTTCGCTTTTGTAGAGAGGCGGCGCTGGTCAAAAATGATCTCAAAGGGGCCGTTAGACGCCATGACGGCAGTGTCGTTGTCACACGCTTCAACGGTCCACTGTCCCCGGACAATACCGATGGAATCCAGAGACGGGACAATCTCACGGTAAGTCATAATCACTGCCGGCACAGTGAGGCTGTCTCTGGTGAGAAATGCAACACTGTCCAGCCCCACCAGACGGTAGATGACACTGTTATCCACATCCGTACTGGAGGTCCAGGCAAAAAGGATCTCGTGATGGAGGGTTTCCTCAGAAATTCCTACATATAAACTGTCGGACGGAGAAACAGCAGCAAAGGGTGTCGGCGGATCGTTCACGCTTACTACCTTAAGTGCCACTGCCGTCGCCACGGAACTGTCCGCTGTATCTACCGCCACATACCGGAAGGTATCGGCACCAAAGAAATTCATTTTTGGTGAGTAGATAAAGGCGCCTGTGGAATCCAGAACAACGGTACCATGAGCACTACTGTCCACCAGTACAGCTCGAAGCGTCTTCCCCTCCCAATCGCTGTCGTTACTGAGGACGCCGGGAGCGAGAACCGCCAGGGTACTGTCTTCCAAGGCGGTGTAGCTGTCTGCCACCGCCACAGGAGGGGCGTTGCCGAGCTGCACCGCGCCGGGGGAGCCACCCATTTCTATGCTGGCCGCCCAGTTGAAAACAAGTTCGTTGGCCATCAAAGGGTGGATCAATTGGAGGGACGGGCCGTCCCCGTTGGGCGAGCGAGGCCACGGTTCAATGGGACCATAGGTGACAGAATCAACAGTAAAGCCACCTTCACTTATCAGCACTACCGCTTCCCCGTCATTTTTCAAACCACCGCTCTGCCACTGTACACTTTCGACATAAGATTCAGCATTGCCGGTCACTACCAAAACGCTCTGGGAAGCAATTGTATCACTATCTGAAAATGTGTGGGTGACCCCTTTACTAAATGTGTAGCCAGTAAGATATGCGGTGACACTGCCCATATTAAACAGCTCAAGAAACTCAAAATCTCTGTCACTCCCTTGCACTGTACTGGGATTGTAATGGATCTCATTGATCACAAGAGGGTAAACGTCATTATCTGAAATAGTGATAGAGATATTGTCGACAGAAAAACCGTCGTAAATGCTGTCGCTGCTGGTTACAGTGTGAGAGATGGTGGCAGTTTCAGGTTTTTCGGGATCAGAATCATCCGTAGCTGTCACTATTACTTCCTGAGTGTCGTCATAGTTTGTTGCAGAAAAAATCAGAGTGTCAGGATCCACTGAAATGTCTGTGGTTGACGCGGCAAGAACAATAGTGACGGTAGCGGTAGGTTGACTCTGCAATACCACTGTATAGTAATCGGAGGTGTCACCTTCCGTTACAGCTGTACTTCCATCCGTTTCTATGACGGTAATATCGGCTGTATCATCGTCCACCACTGTAACAATGACAGAATTGATGGTGATATGGCTATAGTTGGTATCATCACTGGAAACCGAATGAGTAATTGTGCTGGTATGATTCTCTTCATCTTTGCCATCATCCACCGCGGACACATTCACCGTCTGAGCCGTACTGTAATTTCCTGAGGTAAATGCCAGTTTGGACTGATCCACCACAATATTTGTGTCTGAAGCTGTTACAGAAATAATGACGGTATCAATGGGCTGACTCTGCAATACCACTGTATAGTAATCGGAGGTGTCACCTTCCGTTACAGCTGTACTTCCATCCGTTTCTATGACGGTAATACCGGCTGTATCATCGTCCACCACTGTAACAATGACAGAATTGATGGTGATATGGCTATAGTTGGTATCATCACTGGAAACCGAATGAGTAATTGTGCTGGTATGATTCTCTTCATCTTTGCCATCATCCACCGCGGACACATTCACCGTCTGAGCCGTACTGTAATTTCCTGAGGTAAATGCTAGTTTGGACTGATCCACCACAATATTTGTGTCTGAAGCTGTTACAGAAATAATGACGGTATCAATGGGCTGACTCTGCAATACCACTGTATAGTAATCGGAGGTGTCACCTTCCGTTACGGCTGTACTTCCACCTGCTTCAGTCACCGTTACGCCAGGGTTGTCATTATCTGTTACGACAACTGTTACGGAACTTATGGAGATGCCGTTATAATTGGCATCACTGCTGGCCACTGAATGGCTGATGGTACTTGTGTGGTTCCCCTCAACGGTTGCATCATTAACAGCGGTTACCGTCACAGTCTGGGCGGTGCTGAAGTCTGAAGATGTAAAGATAACTGTTCCAGGACTCACAACGGTTTGGGCGTCAGGGGAAACGGTGATGGTGACATCAGCCGAGGGGGAAGATCCCAGTACCAAAGTGTAGCTGTCTGTCGTATCCCCTTCTGTAACTTTTGTACCTCCGTCAAGCTCGGTAACAGTTACACTGGCTTCAGCAAAAGTGGTACCGTCAACTTTTGTGCCAGGTGAAAAAAGGGAACCGTCAGCCCCGGTAGCGGCGCTATGTTTCATGAAAGAACCCGTCAGGTCAGGATCCCTCGTGATGGACTGGTTATCACCAGCTTCGCTCCCGTAAGTGTCTGTGGCGACCACCGTGCCATCACTGTTAGTTACCGTAATACTATCGCCGCTGTTGTTTAGATTCAAACTTCCGGCCGTGTTGGTGATACTACCACCAAAGGTCCCCGTGGGGGTTCCGCCAGCGAACACCACTATCCCTTGTCCCTTCATAAGTGTGGTGCCGGACTCGAAGGTGTGTTTCACTCCCACAGCATCGGAAATAGTCCAGTCGCTAATGTCCATGGCGCCGCCACTGTTGTTTACCAGTTCCACAAATTCATCCTGAGTGGAGCTTACAGTTCCGTCCCCGTTTGAATCGCCATTTGTGGCGTCCGGATCGGCGTGAATTTCGTTGATGATCAGTTCATTGTCCCGGATGGTGAGTGTGAACTGGCTGGTGGAACCAATCTCAGCAGAGTTTCCACCACTCACATTCTGAAGCTGGAAAATAACAGTCTCTTTCCCTTCCACTACTGTATCATCCATGATGGTAAGAGTAACGGTCTGGCTGGTGGAATTGCCGGCCGAAAAAGTGAGTGTCTCATTGGAGTAGGTGGAAAAGTCCGTTCCGTTAGTGGCGCTGCCATCAGTGAGAGCCACATCCACGGTGGTGGCGTTGGATGCATCTTCGTTTGTAATGGATACCGTCAGATCATAGGTGCCAGTACTCTCCACCGCTGAATCTGAGGAAGAGGTAAACTGGATCGAGGTGTTACTGCTGGCTACTGTTACGCTAAAGTCACTTACCTGCACTGTTGCACCACTGCTAATTGCATCACTACTGGCTGTCCAGTTTGAGGTTGCTCCAATTGATGCAAGCAATTCGCTTGCAGTGCCGCTGGCTCCGTTTGATGTTTTATAGTAATAATTGTCTGTACTACCCATATCGATAACTGTATAGGCACCAGTTGAAAGTCCGCTGGGCACATATGACGTATTCGTGCTAGGATCCTCTGAAGTTATAACTGTGGTTGCTTTGGCAAAGCCAGCGTAGTAAAGGAAAGTTTTATTTTCGCCGGATTCCTGATAAGCAATTACTTGATCACCAGATGCTGAAAAAGCAACTGAACCGGAAGTCGAATATTGGTCATCAGTGGTACCTGAGTACCATCTTTGAACAACCCCCTTGGATATTGCACTACTTGCTGTAAAGGTGATTGTCCCCTCGTTACTTTTCAGGCGGCCGTCAGACTGTATCGCGTTCTCACTGAATTTGATCACCGTGTTCGCTTCCAAATCGACGAAACTCATCCATTCGAAAGCATCGGGTGCATCCGACTGAATGAGCACAATGGCCATATCTCCAGCTAAAAGTGACGTCTGCCCAAAGGTACACACTGGCACCAGGGCCAGGATCGTCAGAAAAGCTGTTAACCGGTCATAGACCCTCTGAAAAATGAACATCCTCCTGACAGCATACCTCCACGAGCAAATAGCCACTCGGGAAGTCTTCCCAATTCTAAATCCAACCCGTTACAATTAATGGGATGAATGGTTAAAAGTCAAGAGAAATCGGTAATTAAGACACACTTCCTTCCCGCGGTACTCTCTGGATTTTTACTCACAGAAGTCCCCATGGGTTTCATTTTTAGAATAAGATTAGGATAATGGAAAAAATGATTCCAATGGTTTATATTACTTATCAAACTGGAAACCTTTTTCAATTAGATGAGTACCGGTATTAAACTACTCTTAAGGATAAAATAAATGTATTGTGATAATATTCATCTCTCAAAAAGAGAAACCATAACAAACGGCGCTAAATACGATTTCTTCATATACAATATGCTCTCACTGGAAAGTAAGTTTTCTGACGGGAAATGGGGAAAGGGCGATACTGTAATCAGCAAAGAAAAAGATTTCTTAATGCTGGATCAGGAAACCAGGAAAAAGCTAGACGTGAAACTCCGGTGTTCAAAAAAGCTGGATGATGCTATGGAAGGAATCGATCATCTTGAAGCCAAAAAAGTGTTTAAAAAGTGTATAAAAGAATTAGAGAGTAGCGGTCTACTTTTCCGAAAAAAATCAAAAAGCAGCCGAAAGGCCAAACCAAAGAAACCGGTCTCCCCAACCTAACGGCCTGGAGAAACAGTAACAGGCTGGATCCAGGCTGTTTCAAGATCCCCTTCCGCAAACGGGTTGGGGTGCTTCCTGTCTGAAATAATCTTCGCCCTTACATACAGTTCGTCACCCGTGAATTTGTAAACGGCGGGGTTTTCATCTGATTCCAACAGTACCTGACCGATATCACGGCTGTAGATGCGGGAAACATGCTCCGGCGCTCCATCAGCATTCACAACAGGTTGAGATGAGCGGTCGAATCCACGTGTCGTGCCGATGAATTGCGTTTTATAGCTGACGCCGTCCTCGGCCTGAATGGCAATCCTGAGCATCTCCTGTGAACCATCAATCTCTCTAACCTGTACGCCTGTTGTGGCATAGAAATTACCGTGCTCCATAGCCTTGATTATTGCTTCGGCGGTAAGCTGTGATGCCCTAACCATCACCCACCCCCTGCCTGTGTTGGATTCTCCAACTTTAATCTTGTAGTACGCATGAGCGTCATCCACGGCGATGCCGTAAAGTGGCTCCTCCCCTCGGGCAAGCCGCATGGCGAGGATGATATCCCACATCCGATCAGTGCCCGGATGAGACGGGTCACCCCAGTTCCTGACCCCGGGGTGTCCGTTATAGATCTCGAAGAAACGATCGCCCTTCAGGCGGATCAGGTCCTCAGCTACAATTCCCCAGCCGAAATTGGGGTGGTTAACGTGCGCAACCATGGGCCGGCCGGTCTCGATCCTTTGCCTGCGGACAGCGTTTATGTTTCTCTGCATTACATCGTAGCTGCTTGTTCCTCCCCGAGGCAAGATGACCGTTTCAAGATTGGTGGCATTCACATGGACGGGGTATTTCTCAAAGGCGTCTGTTATCTCTTCAGCCTGAATAAGGATGAACTGCTCAGTTTCCTGAAACTGTTCTCTCAACTCTTCAAGAGTCTTCAGACGCATGAAAAGGGAACCGTTCTCTGACCGCAACTGGACGGAATTGTCACCAAACTGTGCTTTCAATCTGTCCAGTTTTTCAAGGTTGAAGTTGTTCTTGGAGGCGGGGATCCATTTCTCTCCCACCGATAGAATATTGTGATCGGATAGCGTCAGGAAATTGTAACCGTGATCCTTATACCAGCTTACCGTCACCTCCGGTGGCGCGTCACCATCACTCCAGAGAGTATGAGTGTGCAGATTCCCTTTGTACCACCTCTCAGCGGGTTTATTATTATCTACCGGGGTGGGTTCCTGCGTCACCTGAAGACAAGATGAAGTCAAGCCAACAAGAAGTAAAATCAGGTGTTGTTTCATGTTCATTAACTTACGGGTCGACTGCACAATTTATTTGATGCAAATATTGATTCAGCAACAGATTTTTTCGTGATTCAGGACGTCCTCTAACCGTTTGTCCGCTGAATTCGCTTGGGTGTGGATCTACGACGGGAGTCCGGCGGTATAGACCTGAAGCAGTTCTGTTTCAGATTCCGGAGCAAAGAGCAGTACGTTATTGCGGATTGAATCAAGCTGCTCACTTACAGCAGCTGAAGGAACTCCCGGCGGTGCATAGGCCACGTAAAGGGCCCGCCGGGTCTTTGGAGAGATGGGCGTTCGCTGATCCTGGCCGTAGATAATGGTACAGACAATCCCGTCTGCGTCGGACATCATCATGTCTCCTGGTTTCAAGGACTTCAGTACGCCGTTCATTTGAGTAAACTCGTCCCCTGTCTGGGTCACATCGATCCTGACGGGATTTCGAAGAAGGTCGGCATCATGACCTGCAGTAAGGATCAGGGTGTTCAATTCAGCGGTAAAATTCGCATCTACGAGAGGACTAATATTCGGTAGAGGCTTGTCTTTGTGAACCACTGACTCCAGCTGAAGCTGAACGTGATAGGTTTTGTTGAATCGCCTGTAGTAATTCCGGTACGCTTTTAACACTTCAAGTTCCAGAAGGTCCGCCCGGGAAAATTCGGAAAACTTTTCACGAAGGGTGGCTTTCACCTCCTGCTTCCTCTGGTCCAGGGGCGTTTCGCGTCTGGTATTATCCACGTTTCCCAACAGCACCACTCCCACATGACCCCCCGGAAACGTTTCGTGCCAGCTATCGCTTACTTCAACAATAGCATCTTCCGAGTCTGAGAGAACTCACCAGCATCAAGGCGCAAAATATAGACACCTGAACCAACTGTCCGGCCGAAGGTGTCAGTCCCGCTCCAGCGGATAGTGTGAGAACCGGCCACCGTCAAACCATCTGACAGCACAGAAATCTTTTTCCCCAGCAGATCATAGATGGCGAGCTGTACCCTGCTTCTCTCCGGAATGTCAAAACTGATGGTCGTCTCAGGGTTAAACGGGTTGGGATAGTTGGGGTGAAGGGCAAACACCCGGGGCAGTGCCACATCATCTTCGTTGGCCAGAGGCGGACCTTCGCCCTCCAGATAAATGGTGTACTCCACAACTTCATCATCCAGGGTAACACCCTTCGCCACAAGCTTTTCTTCATATCCGTCCCCGTTGGCATAGATGTCGTAAGTACCGTTAGGCAGCCACATCTGGAAATTCCCGTTTTGATCCACACCTCTGTTTTTTCCCCACTGATTCGCGCCGTTCCACGCCCAGAGCCATGCGTGGTGGACAGGCTGATCTGTCTTTTCCGAAAAGATACGTCCCTTAAATCCGGACTTGGTCTTGTAAGTGTGAAAATTGTGGCCTTTTTCTCCGGACAGAACATTCTGATAGTTATTCTCCTGAACGTAAATACTGTCCGGCAACCACCACTCATCCAGCCAGAGATAATACCCTCTGTGGGCATCAGCCTCGCTTGCCACATGAAGGGTGTACAGGCCGTTCTCATCTGTACGTGTTTCTGTCCATCCAAAGTGGCCGTTACCCCGCACTGAAATCTCGGGGAAGAGTGATCCGTCAAGGGTCACTGTGCCGGTGATGGTGGCATCTGTGCTGGTAGCGGCCATGTTGAGAGAGACCGTTGTGCCGGAAGTGACAGAAAGCAGTGTGTCCCGCGGTACCATGTAGCCGGGCATAAGATCCCACGCCTCCATACGAATCCACCACTCTCCGCTGATAAGTTCCACCTTAAACGCGCCCGTGGCATCCGTCTTTGCCTCACTCCAGTTCCACGGTGGAAGGTCAGAGCTGGCGTAGATTCTTACATCGGCGATAGGCTTGCCGTCTTCGTCAAGAGCGTTCCCCTCAACAAATGCATCGGCATAAACGTAGTGAAAATTGATCCCCGTTGCACCGGAGACAACATTCCATTGCTCTTCCAGGTGGAACAGGTTATCATCATCCAACTCCCATTCATGGGCGTAAACGTGGTAACCACCGTTGGCGTCTACCGCACTGGCCACGGCGATAGAATAAGTGCCGTCAGAAGCGGTGTTAGCCTGAGACCACCCCTGTCTGCTACGGGCCTCTACACCAATGCCCGCCACCGGCGATCCATCCAGAAAGACGGAACCTGAAATAGAAGCATCAGCGGTTAACAGGATAATGTCTTTCGTAACGGTGGACGCCTCTGCGACAGAAACCCTCACCCAATCAGGATTGAGATGCGTGCCCCACAGTTCCCAACCGTCTACATTGAGGCGCCACTTCCCGGAGCCAACGCCAAGTTTGTAATAACCTGCCGTGTCTGTTCTTGTTTCACTGTAGCCACGCTGCTCACTGTCACGCTCCGCCCAGACCCGCAAATCTGAAAGGACCGCTCCTGCGTCATCGACCACTTTCCCTTCAATGAAGGCGTTGGGAGAACTGAGGTTAAAGTCTAACTCGGAAGTACCGGAGGTGATATTGTGATAAGACTCTTCGATGATACTGCCGGACGGAATGGACCGTTCGTGCACCCAGAGATGATAACCGCCCTCGTCATCAGCCGCCGATGAGACTGGGGCCGAGAACGCACCTGTGGAATCGGAAACAGTTTCTGTCCACCCCTGTTCACTACTGGCACCGATGAACACATTACCCATGGGCTCGCTATCGAAATAGACCATCCCCGTAATGGCGGCATCTGTTGCGTAAACTGTTATACTGTGTGTGGCGGTGGTGCCGTCTGTCACAGTCAACTCTTCACCTTGAGGAACGAGATAATCTGGCATCATTTGGCCGGCGTCAACATCCAGCCACCACTGACCTGCAATGACACCGAGCTTAAAACTACCGTCAGAGCCGGTGATCTCGCTTACATGATTCCCCGTCTGATGCTGGTTTGCATAGACATAAACACCCACTACAGGAGTGCCGGCATTATCTGTCACAGTCCCTTCAATGAATGATGTTGCACTCAAAAGTTCAATGGTGAGGTCGGTGGTACCGGAATTAATGTCATCATACCGCTCCTTACGAAAGGCCTCCTCGCTGAGATCAGAGGTATTGATCCACAGGTTGTAACCACCCGTGGCATCGGCCTCGCTGGCCACCTGTAGCGTAAATGTGCCGTCTGAGCCCGTCTCAGTCTGTGTCCAGCCTGTTTTCCCGTCGGCGGAGAGCCATACACTTGCAAGAGGTGCGTCGTCCAGAAGGATGGTCCCTGAAATGATGGCATCAGCAGCATAGGCGATGAAGTCCATGGTGACTGTGGAATTCTCTTCTACCTGAACTTCTTTTTCCCTCGGCCTGAGATAAGTGGGGATAAGATCGTTTTCGTGCAGCCTCACCCACACTTTCCCCGCTTCCACCGTCATTTCGTAGGTACCGTCAGTATTAGTCCTTGTCCATGTGCCACCTTCTCCCTCAAAATTGGCGGAAACTTCCACATCGGAGATGGGGTTGCCATCATCATCGGTCACTGTCCCTGTCAGTGTGGCTGATGCGCCCATAATTGAAACCGTTCCTATGGATTCCTTGTCGATAAGGCGCTTCTCAGTTTCATATACCGCCGCCCGAGATATGTCCCATTTTGTTCTGCGGGAGAGTTTTTCCCGAGCGCGGTCGTTCTCCATTCGCTGAAGATCACTGTGGCGTCTCATAGCCTGAATACGGTCATCCTGTCCGGGATCGAAAGTTCCACCAAGTAGGACAGAAGCAATAAAAGTCAAAAGAAGGAAAATTTGTCTTATCATGGGTGTCTCCAAACCTCTTAAAAGAAATTTACGCTGCAAAGTTTTTATATCAAGGGTTGCTGATCTGGGCCGTGTCGCTCGAAACACCCCGAATAAAGTGATTTTTTCAACGACAGGGAATAGCAAATGTTATTGTAGTTTTTCATATGACCATGTATATTTTTATTGCTGACAACGGGATGCTTTAATCTTAATATAATAGCCTCAATAACTGTTATGACCAAAATAATATGAACAATCAATCAAATCAACTGGAGAGAACAAAAGAATGGCAGCATAA
>Ga0208409_1000659_pt1 | contig 14724 bp, 25 predicted proteins | sample ETNtaG_29_FD_185784 | JGI IMG/M metagenome (GOLD analysis project Ga0208409, IMG submission 185784) | Marine microbial and viral communities from oxygen minimum zone, Eastern Pacific Ocean - ETNP201406SV201 (SPAdes) (version 2) | ecosystem: Environmental > Aquatic > Marine > Oceanic ...
AGGTCTGATCCTTCGTTTTTGCAAGTATTGTTGTTACCGAAGGCAGATTCATCCCCCGGACGCTATAGGTCCGTGAGCCGTGGTCCGTGACGCTTGGCGCATGGACGTAGGTGTACTTAGAATTTTTCTTCATCTGTCCTTGCAAACATCTCATCATAAATTTTATGTAATGTTTCTATGATTTTATTTTTATCATTTTCCAAATAGATTGCAGCCTGTAGTACTCCTTCTAGGTTGTCTCTCATTTGTCCCATGCCAACGTTACAATCATTACATAACCATCCTCTAACCTCAGTTGTTCCATGACGATGATCCACCACTAATTTTTTCTTTAAATGGCAGCAATTACAACGCTTTGGTTTAGGTGGCGCTTTTTTTCTGGCATCTCTATGTTCTCTTTGTACTATAACATGACATTCTCGGCATAGTTTTTTAAGAAAGTAGGCTCCGTCTGATCTTATTCCACTTGTTGAAAATGCAGATAAAGAAAGAAGTTTCTTACATTCTTTACACTCCAGTACACCTCCCTCTTTTCCTGCAATTTTAATTTCTCCTCTATAGTGAAAATTTTCATGATTCTTATATTTTTGTTTTTTACTACGGTATCTTTCTGTTTCCCAATAGGGAACTGTATTTAAATTTGTTGTTTGTCTCGGCATCTTATTTTTTTATTTCTTTTTTAATCGAAATTGTCCAGGGACAATTCGCCGTCCTTAAACCATCTTTGCTATTATCCCAATAACGCTTGCAGAGTCTTCCGCTGCCTTTGGCAACAAATTCATACTGCATTTCGTGGTGCGGATTGTAAGGTCTTATAATCCTCTTACCATCCGACTTGGAATAGTAGCTTATAATGTGTTCTTGCATATTTCCTCCTTTCATATAAAAATTATTATACATATTACCATCACTGTAAAGAAAAGGCAAATGATTCTGTAGTAAAAATCAAACATTGTAAAATGTATACTTTACCGTAAGTTCTTCTCCTTTCTTAATATCTTCGATAACGACCAGGTTCCAGAAAATGTATCCGTGTTTAGTAGATCCGTTTTCCGTGGTGAATCGAAGCTTGGTCTTGACACAATTGGGATCATCTGAATGATTAAGAAATCCTCCAAGGGGTGTTCTAATCAGTTTTTCCCCGAATTTTAGATGCGTCATTCCGAAATTGTGGCCTTTTTCAATGTCCTCCGCTGCAAAAACCCCAACCCCATGAATCTTTGAAGGGCCGAGTTTCAGTTTGTCGGGTAGGGGTTTATATAGCATTTTTTTCTCCTTTCATCTAAATTAATAATTTGGGCTGTTGGTTTCTTTTTTTTCGGTGAATAGTGGTCTATGGTCTTTTCTATTGAATAGTGGTCTATGATCTTTTCTATTTTATGAATTTTAATTTGTATATGTGGCCATATCATTAAAGCGAATTGTAGTGCCTCCCTGAAGCTGCATTGCCATCTCCACTGCGGTTTTCTTTTTCCTTTTACTTTCTTGGAACATAGACTCCCCATTCCAAGGACATCCTGGATCCATTCGAGGATATATTTATCAGACGACGCTATGGAGCAAGTGATCCTCCAGAATTTATATTTCTTTTTGCCCCTCTTCTCCCAGCGCTGGGTGAATTCTACATGACCCCCGCTGTCAAATAATCCTGCTATGTATGCTGTGTCAGTGTGATTCATCTAATATTTCTTCCGCGTGTGACTTTATACTTTTGTCGGTTTTAATAATTGTAACAATATCCATTCCACTATAAACTTTTGAATAAGCATTTTGATTGATTACTAGGCCGCCGGAACTTAACAGCAGCGCCCATTCAGTGCAGCCGCTTAGCATCAGTATCATGAGTAGACTCATTAGTATTTTTTGCATATACTTCTCCCTCCGAATCACATTTGAGGCATTGGATAATTTTTATTTTCCAATCGGGTACTTTAATATATCCATTTCCTTTACACTTATCACATATTATTTTTTTCATAATCTTGCTAATCCTTTCAATTCATACCTCTTGCCATTAATCTGTATCCTTCTTCTGTACCGATTGTCCTTGATTTTTCTTCTCGTCGCCATGTGCGCCCTCATAGATTTAATGGATGTGAAGTATGTTTTATATTTTTTATTATAACTTTCTATTTTTTTCATTCTTATTTTTTCCTGTATCTCTTTTCTCTTGGTCCTAAGATATTTCTTTCTTTTTTTTATTTGCTCTCCGTGTCCAACCACAGTCTTCTGGTACACGTAGACTGGATTCCGTCCCGCATGTTCACATATGAGTTTAAAATCCTGTCCACACCCTAGAAACCACCAAAGCGCCTGTTCGGCAGCCCTGACGGCGCTTAACGTGTTGCAGCTCATCAGGAAAGCATCTTCGGCCGCACGGCTCAGCACCGCTTTCCAAAGATATTCATTACCTGTTGCTTCGCTCTGTTCCTTTGAGTCAGCGTTTAAGATTTTGAATTTTTCCATTTACTTTCTTCGCTTTCTCATTTGCAATTGCCTCAATTGTCTTACTGATGGATAATTTTGTATCCGGTAATAAAACCCTAGACAATTGTTGCAAAGTTTTGTATGCATTGTGCGTTATAGACGCATTGCGCCATTTAGTAGTGTCTGTCATATACTCCTTTCAATTAATGATAATATAGGATAATAAGAAGAAACTGTCAAGATGAAAATAATATTAACTTTAATAGTATGTTCTGCACTACATCAATCCTGCCTGGACCCCATTCAAAGAACGAATAGATTTGAGACCTGGGCTGATTGTATGCGTGCAGGCTATAATGATTCATTGGAAATAATACAGGAACTGGGAGATATATCATTAAATAGCAATCAAACCTTTATTAAGTTCTATTGTAGTGATAAACCCTTAGAGAAACCTAAAACAGGGGACCCTGCTTGACAATATGGCAGAATTGTGGCATAAAATAGGTCTCACCTTTAAAAGACTTATCCTCTTCTCCCTTTAGGATAGGTCTATTCACAGTAAAATCCGTATACTAAAGCCCCGTGGTCCGTGTACCATCCTTGTTGAGCCCCTGGTCCGTGATACGTGGCGACCGATTCCATGATCTCTTTCCCCTGTTCATAACAACTCAGGGTTGTATCATAGGGAAAATAGAGTGGTTCTGAAGCCAGCAGCAGAAGAATGATCAATTTCATGATCTTTTCTTAATCTTCTTAGGCTCGGGACTGTCATTCATGTATATTTCGAACAACGTCCCTGCTCGTTCATCTATGTTACAGATGTGCGGCCAGTGCTCCGTATTGAGCAACCGGACTTTAAGGGCGTGTATGTTCTCCAGTAGCTTATTGAACTTTACTGTTGTCTTCGTCCTTTTTTTCATCGTACTTTCTTGTGCCGTGCTCTATAATTTTTTCCAGGCCACGGCTTGTCATATGTAGGTCGACACCGAACGGTCTCCACGCTTTCTTCATGAGATTTAGTTCAAGAAGTATCACCGACCATTGTTTTTGGGATGCTCCCTTGGCTATTATATTTACTTTTTTTTCGCGCATTCTTTCCAACTATCTATAATATACTCACCAGTTGAATTATCAACATAGATTACCCATTTACCGATAGTGATGTAGGCTGAATGGTTAGATCTTATGTCAACTTTAATCGGATTTGTTTCTTTCATATTTTATATATAGGTCTTTATGGGATGAATGTCAAGGTGTAAAAAACTCCTTCACCAGTTATGGCGGGCGTAACTGTAGAAATTAGCCACCCCAGTCAACATCGTCTTCGTGGACTACGCAGTTTGAATTTGGTTTAGGTTTTTCCATTCCTTGACACTATTTACATTTAGGGCGCGATGCAAGAAAAATGTTGGTATTGCTTGTTAATTTGTAAAGTTTTGTAAAGAAATTATTTACATATTGTAAAGGTTGTCAACGCCCCTGACCTTTATATTTTTTATAATGTGATTTTTTATTGGGGTTTTTGCAATGTCGTCCAGGCCGCTTTCTGTGGACTTTTTTAATGTGTTTATAACCGTAGAGACTACTGGACTTTTTCCGGGCCATGGAACTCTACCTTGTCTCCCTTTTGGAGAGCAGGCACATAGCTTATTTTGCCATTAACCTTTTGTTCCAGATCATACCCGCATAAAGTGCACCGGTAAGCATTCTTGACAATGGAAACAAGTAGCGAGTCCTGGTTGCAGACAGGACAAACCCCATTTACAATTTCCGTGTTAATATTTATCTTTTTGAACATGCTTTACCTTCCTTGTGTACTTGGTCTTATCCTTAAACCGCTTGGATGTAAAGAACTGAAGCACCCTTGCAACAGGGTTCTTTTTATTCATTATCTTTATTTTCTTTGACACAGACAGGTTCCTCCGGAGCAAAAGCGCAACCTAAAGCGGTTCCAAAATCTTTCATTATGGTTACTGAATCGGTAAGTGTTAAAGGCTGTTTAATGGGCTTCTTAATGGACTGACACCCTGTTAACCCTATGAAAATTAATATAATAGCAAGGGCCCATATTATGTTACGCTCCAGTTTTTTGTCGTACATGTCCATTCTTTTTCCTGCCCATATAACATTCTGATGGCTCGTAGTTCCATTTCTTTCCATGATGACCCCTCAGGTCTGCATAGAACATTCTTAATCTGACTATGAATTTTTTAAATGACCTTGACATTTACTGACATCCTTCGCATTCGCCGGTGTCGTCTATTACGATTCCGCCATCTTTACTACAGCCACATTTGTTACATGAACAGTCTTCATGGCTGAAGCAACGACTCTCGCAGTGGCATGAATGATTACATTTTTTACAGAATTTATCAGTCATTTTTTATATTTCGTCAAGTTAACATAGCTCACGTATAATTTCACCTTATACTTTGATATTATCTGTCTTATCTTCCATATCAGTTTCTTCATCACGTATATCCTTACTTTTCATGTGTGTTGATATTAAAGATACCGGCTGGTATCTCCGATTATTTAACTAGTGTGTATAGAATAAGGATAGCAACGATTATGCCAAAAGTAACTTTCTTGTTGGCTCTAGCTAATCCCCATAGTCCTATAGCGTATTGTTTTAGTTTTTCCATAGTTTTCTCCTATTTTATATTGCCCCAGTTTTCACCGGATTCATAGTCTACCTTATTAGGCACCTCCAGTTCAACAGCGGATTCCATAATTTTTTTTATTTTTTCAGCTTCTTTATCATCTTTTACAGAGATATCCAACTCATCATGCACCTGTATATGTGGAATAATTTTCTCTTTATGTAGTTCAATCATTGCTTTTTTGGTCATATCGGCAGCTGATCCTTGTATAAGTTTGTTTAATGCTTTGTAGGTATATGCCCTACGAATCCCCGGTCCATGCTCCCTGAGCGCTTCTTCGTGCGGCAGGGATTTATGAATTCCGAATTGATTCGGTTCCCATAAGTGAAATCGGCAAAGTCTGCCGAGTAATGTTCTTATCATCCCTGAATCCTGGGCGCGCTTCATAACAGAATCCATCAACTGTTTTACAAATGGAACTTTACTATGATATTGTTTAAATAATTCTTCTGCTTTATCTTTGTTAATACCGAGTTCTGCCTGTAATTTATTTTTACCCATCCCATAGAATAAACCCAAGTTGATTGTTTTAGCTTGAAGTCTAGGAATGTTCGCCATGTCGGCTACGATGGCGTGGAAATCTGCATCTCCTTTGTTGTACGCGTCGAGGACTTCTCCTACGCCGTATAACTTCTGCAAGGATGCATAATGTACCACCAACCTAGGCTCCTGTTGATTATAGTCAAAACAACCCCATCTATGGCCTTCCTCAGGTATAAATAGACGCCTGATCCGTGGTCCAAGTTCCTTGTTCCGTGCGGGAATCTGCTGAAGATTCGGGTTGGAATAACTGAATCTACCAGTAACCGTTCCTCCGCTGTCTCCACGAAGCTGGTTTATTCCAGCGTGAATCCTGCCCTTGTGGGCATGTTTTAGTATGGAGTCAATAAAAGTTGAATGTGATTTATTTATTTCTCTGGCTTGCGCAATCTTTTTGACAACTGGATGCGGATGATTCTGCAGGAAGTTCTTAACGAAGCTTGGTTCTTTTGATTTCTGTGTTGTTTCATACGGAAGATCAAGTTTATCAAATACTTTTGCCACGGATCTTGCAGCCATAATCTGTACATCAAGGCCGGTTTCTTTTTTAACATCTAACAATAAATTTTTTTCCTGTTCCATCAATAATTTCTTTTCTTCCAACGCCTGCTCTTCATCCACACGGACTCCAAGAAAACTCATTTCCACAAGGCATGGAAACAGTTCCATTTCAAGATGGAAGATGGATGAGAGATCTTGATAATCTATTTCTTTTTTTAATTCTTGCCAAAGGCTCAAAGTCAGTTCTGCATCTTTTTCAGCATAGGCGCCTACGTACATGGCCGGAAGCCTATACATTTCTACTTTGGCATCTACGCCCCATTCTCTTGCCGCTTCGTACAAAGCAGCTTCATCTTTACCTTGTCCCGTATAACGTCGGGCACAATTATTTAGATCGTAACGCATTTGATTTTCATCAACCAATGCTGAAGCAATCATGGTGTCTACAACATGACCACCTATTGCAATATTTCCCAGTGTTTTAATCCAGCAGACATCATAAATGGCATTATGGAAAATTTTTAGTGCGTTTGTTTTTAAGACTTCTCTAAACCATTTTAAAACCATTTCACGGTCCATGTTGCCACCGCCCTCATGGGCAATTGGATAGTAGCCGCACCAGTCCTTAACAGCGACAGATATTCCTGTTATTTTTCCATTACCTGTAAAGGAACCCGACCCCATTTTTATTAAATTAGTGTCTTTTGTTTCCAGGTCGATTGCTATTTCATCGTATTTAGATAAGTCTGGAAATTCCTGTGGTGGAATCCATTCAGTTTGAGGTTTGAAAAGTGGCTGCTGTATCATGAATAATCTCTTTCAATAATCATATCAATATAATGTTTTGCTTTCTCTAAATCTTGTACTTCTCCTTTAGCTGCGTGTCTGCAAATATATTTAATAGCATTTCCTTCTGCAAATAGCAATTTGTTCTTGTTAATAAATTCACTTGGTTGAATTTTCATTTTTTTATAATGAGTTCCACCAATTTGTTTATCGTACACACTCATATCTGATAACTCTTATAAAAATCTTTTGGCTCTATAATATGCAGGTGTTCCTTGGTCCGTGTTGCGCCAACATAGAACAGTCGATTCTCGTCATCGGGATTTTTGTCATATCCTTTTTGCGTATTTAGACTTAAATCTGTTAATAAAACTACATTTTGTGCTTCTCCACCCTTGACACCATGAATGGTTGATAATAAAATTCTTGGTGCTTTATTAAGCTGTTCTCCATTACTTCTCATTTTTCTAATATATTCTACTTTTCTCCATGGAGCGTCATCCAGAGATTCATACCAAACAGAATTAGTACGAAGACCAAATTTGTCTTTACAATCATTTAAAGAATAATGTGCGTCCTTGTTCATAATTAAAAGTTGATTTCTGTCAGCGTGCTCTGGACTCATATAACCATATATCTGTTTAATTTGATCAGGATTCATAGGAGATCCTTTTCTCCATTGTTCCCAATTGACAATGGCATCATATAAATCTTGTTCATATGACCTTTTAAATTTATTTTTAAAAAATAAACCTTTTTGATAGAGGACATTTTCTAATTCATTCAGCATGTATCGGGTTCTAGCCAGTACTAACCATTCTCCTTTAGACATATCTACATTTTCAAAATTAGGATATCTTGTTAGAGATCCTTGTACTGTTCTTGGTCTCCAGTCCTTTGGTAATCGTTTAGAAATTCTATTTACTATTGTCATTGCAATATCATGAACCTTTTTTGGAATTCTACGAGATTGCATCAGTCTTATGAATTTTCCATCTTGTGCTATAAAACTATCAACATCAGCACCTGCCCATCTAAATATTGCCTGGTCGTCGTCCCCTGCAATATAAGAGTCATCTGTTTTATCCCAAATGCTTCTTGTCATATCCCATTGCATCAAAGATAAATCTTGTGCTTCATCTATGAAGACAACATCAAATTTTGGTGATGCATCTGATTTTACAAAATCTAAAATCATATCGTTAAAATCAACGAGTCCATATTGTTTTTTATATGACTCTAGTTCATTTGCTATAATTTTTAATTTATCAAACTCAACTATCTGAGTATGTTCCTTTCGATCATACTGTTGTGATACAGTTATGTTTCTTAATTTAGCCAATTGAATAATTCTGAGGTAATCACTTTTAGTGGTAAATGTACCTCCTTCTTCATCATCATATTCCATATAATCCACGTCAAAACCTATTTCTTTACCTAAATCTTGATAATGCATTTTTTGCATTACGTTTTCTTTTTTAATTCCCAATCTCCTGAAAGCTAATGAATGAAGTGTTCTAAAATATGGAAGATCATCTTCAGTATAACTAAATTTTTTCATAGCCCTATCTCTTGCTTCGTTTGCAGCTTTTTGAGTAAAGGCAAAAAATCCAATTTTATTAGGATCTGTTTTCTTTAAATGATCTTCGACTTTATCTAATAAAGTTTCTGTCTTTCCTGTGCCTGGTGGTCCTAATACAATTGTTTTCATTAATAAGGATCCTTTGGTTTAAATTGTTTTGGTCTGTAAGTATCTTCAATTTTTTCAAATGATTTTATTGTCATTATTGAAATTAGTTTTTTTCCAATCCATTCACGGTCACCTTTGCAATTAAAATGTTCTTTTAGCATTTGTTGAGTAACTTGAGATTTTTCATCCCATTTTCTTTTCTGTAAGAAACCATGGTAAAATTTACTGAATATAAAATGATGTCTTCCTTTATTCGTCCAGACATTTCCTCTTATCATATCTTCTTTAGTAGCTGTATCAGAACTACGATTCGTGCAAAATTCTTCTAAATGCTCTCCTAATTGATCTATCTTAGATGATCCTGCTGGTGGATCAATTGTTTCTTTACCATCTAAAAGAGTTTGAACATATTTTTTGTATTCTTTTTTTGAAATACTTGGAAGTATTTTATCAGCCTGTTCTAAAACTGAAATTTGAAATAGTCGTTGATCATAAAGAGTAGTAGCATTTTCTAATTTTACTCTTTCACCATCAACATTGACATAGTAATAAGGTTTATCTAATAATATTTTTTGAAGATCGCTTAATATAGGAAAAACAGCCTCACCTCCAATACCAAATTTTCTAGTTCTGCATAATTTTTTATCGCAGTGGCTGCACATAGGTTCTTCGTTACATTTAAAACCTAATTCTTTTTTACTGTTAAATTTAATTTTATCCTGGATTGTTTTGTCATCCAAAGGAGTTGTAAAATATTTATAATTAAATGGATTGATTTTTTTATCCCAGTCAGCCGGCCATTTTCTTTTTGCGTATTGAATATACTGGTATAAAATTCTATCTCGACCATCATCTAATTTAGATTGAGTTAAGGATTCTAAACACGGCGGGCCATCATTAAATTCTGATTCTGGTCTTTGAATTTTTAGTTTATCTAATTGTTCAGGAGTAATCTTATTTTTTTCGTATAATTCAAAAAACTCTTCTAAAGTAGCCGCTGCGCCATCTTCCTTGAAAGCATATCTTGTTGTATTTTTATAATTAAAATATGGTAAATTAAGAAAGTTCCCTGTATCATCTTTCGATTTTAATTCGATCTGTTTTGGAAAAACCTCTGACCCACCGTATCCTAAAATTGCGCTAACGGATAAGAGTTTATCTCTAATTAATTTTGCTTCAACAAAGACCGTAGTATGTAAAACTACATGTGCTCCTCCGCTTTTAGATCTAAAAACTATTAGTGGTAGATTTAATAATTTAATTTTATTAATTAATTTTTTATGGTCAAATCCTGCATAACTATCAATATCAATGCACCCCCACTGACATTTATTTTCTTCATTGATTGGAATAATTCCTAAACTTGGTTCAATACCATTTAAATGGTCTTGCCACATTTTTTCTGTGACTTCTTCTCTTTTAATAAAAGATTGACCTTTTACTTTAGTGCCATCTGCTCTTTTCTTTTCAATATAGGAACATCCATGCGCTCTTTGTAAACCTGTAAATATATTAATAAACTGTTCTATCATAATCTTTCTTATGGGGCGGTTTAAGTCTCCCGCTACCGCCCCTTATTCCTCGCAGAAAGGAAATTGTTAAAACGGCACGTCTTTAGATTCGTCAGTTCCATGTTTAACTTTCACTAAACCCTTGCTGTTTTTTTCAGCAAAGTTTTTAGCAATTTCGTAAACACCTTTCTCTGAAACTGGACCAACTTTAAACACATCCCATCCAAACCATGTTCCTTTGTCATTAGACATCTGAACAGTTTTTAGATTATAAATGTGGCTATATGTTGGCGGAGTAAATAAACCGTTTTTACCCTGCATTTTTATCCCCATCATCATTGAGTTCCATTTACGGCTAATCTTTAATTGAGTAGCCTTCATAGAAACCAAAGCTGTTGATGGAGCTTTACCCATGAGAATCACAAAGTGATTTGCAGTATTTTCAAGATAATTACCGTTCGGTAATCTATCTTTCCAAGACTTATCGCGGGTAGTTGTACCCACTATATCGCTATCTGCTTTGTGTATTGCTACGGGAGCGTTTCCACTCTGACCTCTGTCTCGCCATTCGACATATTGTCTTTCATAATGGACAGGTATAACATTTATACCTGTTGCTCCATTATAGAGTTCTTTGGTCACGCTATTTACAATCATTCCAGGTTCTGCTTTGTCAATAAACTTGGCGTCGTGTTTATTAACTTCTGGAGACAATTGTCCTAAGACTTTCAAAAAAGGCAACGCAAGATCATCCTGCGTCATGTTCTGAGAGCCAGCATTTGCATCAGCTTCGAATAAATTCGTAGCCAGTGCACCTGCATTTGTTTTCTTCGCTATGCTTGTTTCTTGATTCATAGTTATTGTTTCCTTGTTATTTTGGTTCGGTTTCCTACGAACACGTTAAAAATATCCGTTGGCATGGTTTTACCTGCCTCGATACGCTCACGGACTAGCGCTTTCAGGGTCATGGGCTCAACCTTCAACTTTTGTGTCGGTTGAAATCCCTGACCCCTCGCAAGGTTAGCATATTCTGCCGCCTTGTTATCTTCGTTCCGTCCAAAGGAAACAGTAATATCATTTTTAATAATATCACCTAGGCCATTGGAACGAAGCCAACCATACGCCGCATCTCGGTTTATTGCCGAGATATTCGCCGCATAATATGGTTTCACATCAACTGCAGATCCATCTGCAAGTTTAAGAGAAGATAAACCCATTTCACTTAACAGTGTTGGAATAACTTCTCCTGAAATTCGTTCTAATTCTTTTTTCTCTTCTTTTAAGGATTCTTCATCGGATTTAACTTTATCTTCCAAAGCTCTTAACTTTTTAATTTGATCAGCCAATGATTTTAAATTTTCAGTTCTATCTAAAATTTCTTCCTGATCTTTTTCGAAATTAATTTCGTTCATATTTTTTTATTGCCTTTCTAATTATTTCTATTTCTTTACAACATTTATAATATCTATTCCACCAAATTATATCTGAAAAATAACTTATAATAACAGTGGGTAAAGTATACAGTCGGAAGAAAAATGAAAAAATGGGTCTTTGCTTATAATATTCGTGAAGAGCCTCCCTGGAAATTTCTCTATGTCTTTCTACATCTAAAAAATTTTCAGACCATTCCTCGTTGTATGTGAGTCGTTTTTTTAATCTATAGTATGCTCTGTTCATATATTATCCTCTTAAAATATCCATTTGAGACTGGGCCCTGGTTCTAATAAACGGTTTAACATATTCTTTTCCGTTTTTAATGTAGACAGCTTTCTTGCCGTATCTCTTTTTATAATTTTCTACGCTTTGATTTTTTGCATCAAGGACAGTTATAGTACATTTAACTTTTTTGCCTTTTGCAAATGCTGTAGCTTTATCTAATATTTTACTCATCTGTTTTTCCTTTCTCGTACAAATTTATTTCGATTGGATAATATCTTTTTTCTTGTTTATCCCACTTCAATAATTTGTATCTGCCGTTTGTTATATCAGAAACGATGGAACATGCAACACCTATTATTGCAGGATCTCCAGTTAATAATAAATAATCTTCTGACGTGTATTCTTTTAAAATTTTTCTAAGTTTAAAAATTAAAGGACCGGGGGAAAATATGATTTGCGCCATTTCCGGAAGGCAGAACACAAAATCGCCATATTTGGACGCACCAATAATGTTGATTTTGGGTCTTCCTTCGCGAGTACCGCTTATTTCTTGTATAACGTAGACTTTGGTATCCATGCTTCTTTCTGTTGACAGTAATATATATTTTATGATAAAACAAGTCAAGAAAGAAGAATTGGGTGGTGGGATGGCACAGAAAGTTATGGACTATAAATTTAAAACGAAGCCTTATGGGCATCAAATAACCGCATTGGAAAAATCCTGGAATAAGGAAACTTATGCCTATTTCATGGAGATGGGAACTGGAAAAACCAAAGTACTTATTGATAATCTGGCAATGCTGTATGATAAAGGAAAAGTTAATGGAGCATTAATCATAGCGCCAAAAGGCGTGGTTGGGACCTGGTATAGCCAGGAGATTCCAACTCATTTACCAACGCATATAGAAAAAGTGACTGTTCTGTGGAAGGCCAATATAAATCAAAAACAACAAGATAAGTTGGATCTTCTGTTTAAGACAGGTGAAGACCTTCATATTTTAATTATGAATGTTGAGGCTTTAAGTACGGATAAAGGTAAAGTATTCGCTGCTAAGTTTCTGCGCTCGCACAATACGATGATGGTTGTGGATGAATCTACCACTATTAAAAATCCTAAAGCTAAAAGGACTAAGAACATTGTTGCGCTATCTGAGCTTTCTTCGTATCGAAGAATTCTTACAGGATCTCCTGTAACCAAAAATCCCCTGGACCTATATTCTCAATGCGAGTTTCTAGATCCTTACCTATTGGACTTTACTTCATATTACGCTTTTCGTAACAGATACGCTGAAATGAAGGACGCGTACATTGGAGGAAGAACCATTAGCCTTGTTTCCGGTTTTAAGAATCTTCCCGAACTTGCAGAAACACTGAAGGCCTTCTCCTACCGTGTATTAAAGAGCGAGTGCCTGGATCTGCCTGATAAAATCTTTATTAAAAGACAGATAGCTTTGACTTCAGAACAGAATAAAGTTTACAAGCAAATGAAGGAGCAGGCGCTGGCAGAAATGAATGGCAAGCAGGTTACCACGGTGAACGTTCTTACGCAGTTAATGCGTTTACATCAAATTACCTGTGGTCATTTTGCAGCTGACGATGGAAGTATTCAGGAAATTAAAAACAATAGATTAAGTGAACTTTTGGAAGTTTTGGAAGAAATTGAAGGCAAGGCCATCATATGGGCGCATTACCAGTATGATGTTAAAAATATAATAAGGGAAATTAAGAAGATCCATGGTCCGTGTTCCGTGGTCGACTATTACGGGCTCACGCCCCACGATGAGAGGCAGGATAACATCAGCAAATTTCAGGATGACCCTAGGTGCCGGTTTATCGTTGGAACGCCCTCTACGGGCGGCTATGGCATTACTTTGACGGCTGCAAACACCGTAATTTACTATTCTAACGGATATGACCTTGAGAAGCGATTACAGTCCGAGGACCGCGCTCACCGGATCGGGCAGCATAAACCTGTGACTTATGTCGACATCCTCGCGGAAGAAACCGTTGACGAAAAAATCGTCAAGGCCCTCCGCAAGAAAGTCAATATCGCCTCAGAAGTTCTGGGCGAAGAACTGAAAGCGTGGATCTAATCCCCGAAAAAGTAGGATATACGCGCGAGGCGCAGAAAAATTTCCAATCCCTTATTTAACTTCGATTATTTTCGGCTTTTTGCCTTCTGGAAGAATCCTGTTTAGGGATACTTTCAGCAATCCGTCTTTTAGTTCAGCGCCTTTGATTTCTACATCATCAGCAATAGTGAACACTTTAGAAAAATATCTTTTGGCGATTCCTTGATGAATCAATCCATCTTTATATTTATCCACGTATTCCTTATCAGACTTAACTTCCTTAACGGATTTGATAGTCAATAAGTTATCTGCGTAGTCGACTTTGATATCCTTCTTATTGTAGCCTGCAAGAGCGACTTCAATGTCGTAACTTGTGTCTCCAGTTTTTACAATGTTGTAAAAAGGAAACGTAGACGAAGGCGTACGAAAGAATTCATCACTATCGTCCATTAGTCTTTCGAAATGGTCGAATATGTTGTCGAATCCTACCGAGATAGGTCTTAATTGATTAAAGATTGATGGTAATTTATTGAGTGTCATTTAACCTCCTTGTTTAGACAGTTAATAAAATGGGCCTTTAAAGCACCCATGCACTCTATATAATCTATTTAAACCAAATTGCAAGTAGAATAAGAATTAAAATAAATCCCTATTTAATAATTGCTTGGCATAGAGAACAGCTTTTCTTGAATCTAGTATGGCCGGTGCAGTGTGTAGGCTTTTCCTCCACTACTAGTTCCGGTACTTCCTCCACTACTAGTTCCAGTACTTCCTCTTTACTAAACCATCCAACAATTTTTTTCCATAAACGTTTCATAGAACCTCCTTATGCTGCACCTGTTATAGGTGCATATTTAGTTTTACCGTTGTCT
>Ga0208409_1000661_pt1 | contig 14702 bp, 14 predicted proteins | sample ETNtaG_29_FD_185784 | JGI IMG/M metagenome (GOLD analysis project Ga0208409, IMG submission 185784) | Marine microbial and viral communities from oxygen minimum zone, Eastern Pacific Ocean - ETNP201406SV201 (SPAdes) (version 2) | ecosystem: Environmental > Aquatic > Marine > Oceanic ...
TTTTATACTTAACTTTAGCAGTAAATTTATAAATTTTATATAATTCAGAGTTTATAATTTTTTCTAGATCATTAAAACTTTTTCCTATTTCTGTTGTTAAATAATAATAATCTTCATGTAGTTTATTACAGTTTTTTAAAGCGTAGATAATTCCCATTATTACATCTTCTAAATATATAAAGTCACGCACATAATTGCCATCGCCATACAGGATAATTTTTTTTTCTGAAATTGCTTTGTCGATAATTTTATTTACAATACCTCTATTTTTAGAGTACACATGTCCTAGTCCATATACATTTGACAATCTAAGTGTTGTTGCATTTAAATTAAATAGTTTTTTATGTATTGAAACATAATCTTCGTTGTACTGTTTATGTAAATCAAAAATTGTATTCGGCTTTCCTTTATAATTTTGATTTATTTTATTTTTTATATGCGTGTAACCTAATTGTGTAACTGTGCCAAAATTTAAAAAAAACGCTTTACTTTTATTTTTAATTAGAGCATCGATTATTGAATGTGTTAAAGAACAATTGTGATAAAAATCATAACGGGGATTAAAATTAGAATAACTAACATCAGTATGTGCATGAAAATTTAAGATATAATCAAAATTATTTTTTTTAATCAAATAATTTATTTTTTGAGAATTAAAATTATTTAAGTTAATATAATTTGATTTTAATTTCTTAAAGAGAGGTTTTATAACAATATTTTTAGATGATATTTTTTCACAAAATTTGCTTCCAATAAATCCCCTTGAACCAAAAATTAAAATCTTTTTATTTCTTATCATCATAACCCAAAAATACCTGGTACTTTACAATGACTAAATACAAAGATTTTTCAAGAGAAAAGGAAATGTTTATTTAAAAAAAACAATATAAAACTTTTTGAGATAAAATATTTTGTAAAATTAACTTGCCAATTGGCTTTTTCATTGGCTTTTTCATTGGCTTTTTCATTGGCTTTTTATATAAAGTAAATATGATAGTTAGTAAAACACCTTTAAGAATTAGTTTTGTAGGTGGAGGAACTGATTTCCGTTCTTTTTACAAAAAAAATAGTTATGGTTTAGTAGCAAACACCACCATAGATAAGTATATTTATATTTCTGTTAAAAAATTAGATCCGCTGTTTTATGAAAAGCTTCGCCTCAATTATTCCGAGACAGAAATGGTAGATCATGTAAATAATATAAAGAATCCAATAATTAGAGAGTGTATAAAATTTCTCAACATTGATGATAGATTATATATTAGCACAATTGCTGACGTGCCATCATGGACAGGACTTGGTTCTTCAAGTAGCTTTACTGTAGGTCTACTAAATGCACTGTATGAATTTAAAAATCAGAAAGCTTCTCCAGAAAAACTAGCTGAAGAGGCAGCTTACATAGAAATAAAAATTCTTCACTCTCCAATAGGCAAACAAGATCACTATGTTGCCTCATACGGAGGATTTAATAAAATTTTTTTTTTTGAAAATGAGAAAGTAAAAGTAGAAAAAATAAAAATACCAAAGAAAAATCTAAATATAATATTAAATTCTTTACTTTTATTTTGGACAGGTATGCATAGAGGTTCAGAATCAGTGCTAATTGAACAGGAAAGAAATCATAATAAAAATAAAAATATTTTGTCGTCAATGAAAAATACCGTCAATCAATTTATTAATTTAATTAAATCAAAAAAAATTAGTTTAAATAACATTGGCAATCTATTAGATGAAAATTGGAAGTTAAAAAAACAACTGGCTGATAATGTTTCCAATAAATTTATTGACAACTGTTATACTGAAGCAAAAAAAAAGGGATCTTTAGGGGGTAAAATTTTGGGAGCTGGCAATGGTGGTTTTCTACTTTTATTAGCAAAAAAAACAAATCATAAAAAGATACAAAATTCATTAAAAAAATTTGGACTTGAAAGATATAATTTTAAGTTAGAAAATTCTGGATCAAAAATTATAAATAATTTTTGATCATATAAAAAATATTATGAAAGTTAAAAGAGGTATAATTTTGGCCGGAGGTATGGCTGAAAGACTAAAACCAATTACATCAATAATAAGCAAGCACTTGTTGCCAATATATAATAAACCAATGATATATTATCCTTTATCCGTCCTTATGCAGGGAGGTATAAGGGATTATCTAATAATTACAAATCCAAATCATTTAAAATTATACCAAGAACTTCTTGGCAATGGGGATAATCTTGGAATTAGTATAAGATACAAAGTTCAAAAAAAACCAGAAGGATTACCAAAAGCTTTTATCATTGGTGAAAAATTTATTAAAAATGAACCTATCTGCCTTAATCTGGGAGACCACATTTTTTTTGGTGATGATGTAAATCGATTATTAGAGAAAAATATAATTAATTTTAAGAAAACAACTATATTTGCTTATCGTTATAAAAAATCAAATGAATATGGAGTTATTAATTTAAATAAGAACAATAAACCAATTTCTATTATAGAAAAACCTTATAAACCTAAATCAGATTTGATAGTCTGTGGTTTATATTTATATGATAAGAATGTTGTAGAACTTTCAAAGACTCTTAAACCTTCAAAGAGAGGGGAATTAGAAATTTCCGATTTAAATAATTTATATTTAAAAAATAATGCTTTGAACGTGGAAATAATTAACAAAAAAAATTATTGGATTGATGCCGGTAGTCCGGATAAAATTCTTCAAGCTTCCAAACTAATTGAATCAATAGAAAAAAGAAAAAAAAAATATATAGGATTTCCGGAAATAATTGCATTGAAAAAAAAATATATAACAATAAGAAATTTTACAAAATTGATTAGAATTTATAAAAATAATCATTATGGTAGTATTTTAAATACATTTTTGTCTAAAGATTTTAATAATTAATTGTTTATTTCATTTATGCTTTATTTAATTAAATGTATATATGAAAAAAATTGATGAAAACGCTAGATACAAAAATTAATAATTTAAAGATTATTAAACCTAAGATATATAGAGATAATAGAGGATATTTTTTTGAAATTTTTAACTTAAAGAAATATAAAAAAATAATTTCAGACAATCGTTTTGTTCAAGATGATCACTCTTTTTCAAAAAAAAATGTTTTAAGAGGAATACATTTTCAACATAAAAAACCTCAAAATCAGCTTTTGTATTTAGTTGAAGGCAAGATATTTATTGTTTTTGTAGATTTAAGACCCAAATCAACATCCTTTAAAAAAAAACATTCATTATTTTTAGATTCTAAAAATCATGTGCAAATTTTTCAACCTGCTGGTGTTGGATCAGGATATTATGTTTTATCAAAACAATCTCATTTAATTTATAAAGTTTCTGAATTTTTTGATAAAAAAAATGAAAAAGGAATATTATGGAATGATAGAACTTTAAATATTAAATGGCCCTGCAAATCTCCTATATTGAGTGATAATGATAAAAAAAATGAAAAATTTGAAGATATTAAATTTTATACATTTAATGAATTATTAAAATTATGACTATCCGCACGAATAATTGCCGTTTTTGTGAAAGTGATATTGTTGAAGTTGTTAACTTTGGCAAAATGCCAATAGCTAATGCTTTTTTAAAAAAAGAAGATATTAAAAATGAAACCTTCTTTGAATTAGCTACATGTTATTGTCCTCAGTGCCTTCTTTTTCAATTGATCGAGCAACCCAATCCAGAATCTTTGTTCCATGAAAATTATGCTTTTTTTGCCAATACTTCAAATTATATGCAGAAACATTTTAGTGAATTATCAAATAAACTAATTGAAAACTTTGATTTAAAAAAAAATGATTTAACCATTGAAATTGGAAATAATGATGGTGGAATGGTAAAATATCTTAAAGATAAAGACTTTAATCACTTAGGAATAGATCCTTCAAAAAATGTTTCTGATGCAGCGAGATCAAAAGGTGTAAATATATTAAATAATTTTTTTAATTTTGAATTATCTAAAAAAATCAAGAATTCATATGGCAAAGCAAAGATAATTTTATCTGCAAACACCCTAGCTCATATTCCCAACATAAACTCCGTTTTTCAAGGAATAGAAAATTTATTAGAAGATGATGGGATTTATATTACAGAAGATCCCTATCAAGTAGATTTGTTTAATAAGACTTCTTATGATCAAATCTATGATGAACATGTATTTATTTTTTCTTTAAACTCAATGAATAACATATGTAAAAAATATAATTTTGAAATATTTGATGTTGAACATCTAGAAACAGCAGGCGGATCAATGAGATATTATATAAGCAAAATAGGAAAGAAAAAAATATCCTCTAACGTAAATAAATTTTTTGATTTAGAAAAAAAAATTAATTTTTTACAAAATTCTACATACATTGATTTTAAAAATAAATGCGAACAATCAAAAAATAATTTTGTGAATCTATTAGAAAAGCTTAGCAAGAACAATATAATTGCTAGTTATGGAGCAACTTCTAAAAGCACAACAATCTTTAATTATTGTCAAATTGATACAAAGTTAATTAAATATATTACCGACACAACATCAACAAAAATTAATAAATTTAGTCCTGGAATGCATATTCCAATTTACGATTACAAATTTTTCAATGATAATTTACCTAATTATTGTTTTTTGGGAGCCTGGAATCACTCTGATGAAATATTCAAGAAAGAAAAAAACAATTTTAGTGTCAACGGCAAATGGATAACACATGTCCCTGAGGCTAGAGTAATTTAGTATTTTTAACTTATTATAATGATTTATTTTAATTATCCAAAACAAATTTATTTAAAGTATAAAAATGAAATAAATAGAAAGATTTCCAATGTATTAAAAAGTGGTAATTATATTAATTCTAATGAATTACTAAGATTTGAAAATTCTTTTTCAAAATATCTTAAAATTAAACATTGTATTGGGGTAGGTAATGCTACGGATGCTATTTGTTTATCTTTAAAAGCGTTAAATATTAAATCTGGAGATGAAATAATAACAGTTTCACACACCGCAACAGGTACAGTTTTAGGTATTGCAAATACTGGTGCAAAACCAGTTTTTGTGGATATCAATATTGATACTTACAATATGGACATAAATTTAATTGAAAAAAAAATTTCAAAAAAAACCAAAGCTATTTTAGTTGTGCATTTATATGGACAAAGCTGTTCAATGGAACAACTTTTACTAATAGCTAAGAAAAAAGGAATACCTATTATAGAAGATTGTTCTCAATCGGCTGGTGGTAAATACAAAAATAAATTATTAGGCTCTTTTGGAACCTTTGGTTGTTTTAGTTTTTTTCCTACTAAAAATCTTTCTTGTTTTGGTGATGGAGGATTAGTGAGTTGTAATGATAATTATTTATCATCAAAAATAAGAAGTATGAGAGAATACGGATGGGATAAAAATAGAAATGCTAGATATATCGGCATAAATTCAAGACTTGATGAGATTCAAGCCGCTGTATTAAATGTTAAATTAAAATACTTAGATAAAGACAATGCCGAAAGGAGAAAAATTGCTCGAATTTATAATAAAGAAATATTTAATCCCAATATAATGAAACCTAAAGAAAGCATTGATAATTATCATGTTTATCATTTATATGTAATAAGAACTAAAAATAGGGATAAGTTACTAAATTATTTAAAAAATAATAACGTTTTATCAAGCATTCATTACAAATTACCAGTACATAAACAAAAGGTTTATTTTAATTCAAAAAACATTAATCTTAATATTACTGAAAAAATTTCTAAAGAATTAATTTCTCTTCCGATTTATCCTGGTTTAAGTTTGCAGAATCAAAAAAAAGTATTGAAATTAATCAACACTTTTTCATAATTCTCTAAACTTCAAAAACTCTTCGTAATTTCTTATATAATTTTTTTCATTATAATTATGAGAGCAATAACATGTTACGGTCGTATTAATTTTTAGATAATCTGTTTCAGTCCAAATATGACTAGGAACATACACAGCTTTAGACTGATTATCTATATGGAATGTTTTAGTATTCATTCCATCCTTTACAGTGAATTTAATTGATCCAAAAGGGCAACTAACAATCTGATGGTCAATTTTATGAGCATGCCTACCTCGTTCATCTTCTTGATATTCTTTAAGAACAACTGTAAAAATCCTTTTAGGAACAAAGTATTTGTCAATGTTTTCAAAAACATTGACATAAGCATTATTTGAATCTATTACTTTTAAGTTGATTAGTTTAACGTTATCGATTGTATATAATTTCATAGTATCTTTATAGTATTTATAGGATTGAGATTCATCAAAAAATTTTTAATGGACTTATAGGAAAAGAAATATTTAATTGATAATTAATTAATATTTTGAGTACAAAAAACAATTAATTTTTATGAAAACTGTTATTATTACAGGTGCTGGAGGATATATAGGCTCAAGACTTACACCTTTTTTAATCGAAAAAGGCTACAAGATTAGAGCTGTAGATAGGTTTTTTTTTGGAAATAATCTTAAAAAGAATCAAAATCTTGAGATTATTAAAAATGACATTAGGCTTATTGAGGATGATATTTTTAAAAATGCTAATTATTTAATCGATCTTGCAGCAATTTCAAATGATGTAAGCGGAGAGAGATTTGAAAAAGAAACCTTCGATATTAATTATAAAGCAAGAGTTAACAATGCCAAATTAGCTAAAAAGAATGGTCTTCAAAGATATATATTTCCGTCATCATGTAGTAATTATGGGTTAATAAGAGATGATCAAATTGCTGACGAAAATTTTAAAACTAATCCCTTAACCAATTATTCAAAAGCTAATTCCATAGCTGAAAGCGAAATATTACCCCTATCAGATAAGAATTTTTGTGTTACCGTACTTAGACAGGGTACAGTTTATGGTTATTCTCCTAAAATGAGATTTGATCTGGTTGTTAATAGAATGACCTACGAAGCTTGGAAATACAGAAAGCTACCTTTAATGAAAGATGGTACTCAGAGAAGACCAACTTTGCATATTGAGGATGCTATTTCAGCAATGAAATTTATGCTTACAATGGATACCAATATAATTAATAATCAAATATATAATGTTGGTGGTGATAATAACAATTTTACGATTAAGGATTTGGCTAATGAATTTCAAAAATATTTTGACAATTCATTAAAAATTAATTGGTATGGGTCTAAAGATACTAGGTCTTATTTTGTTTCATTTGAAAAAATAAAAAAAATCGGCTTTAATACTAAATTTACGCCATACGACGGAATAAAAGAAATAGCTGATAATTTAGAAAAAGGTAATATTGATCTCACCCCCGAAACTATAACTTTAGATTGGTATGAAAAATTAGAAAAATTGAATAAAAAAAACAGTGATTTAGCAATCAACAACAAGATGTTAAAATTTAATTAAATTTTTTTAAAAGATATATGAAAAGCATTCTTATTACTGGTGGAACTGGACATATAGGCTCATATCTCATAAGAAATTTGCACAAATTGTTGCCAAATATAAAAATATATATTTTGGACAATATGTCTTCCAACAGATATTGTTCACTTTTTTCACTTCCTAAAGAAAGCAATTATAGATTTTTACATCTTGATTTAACCAAATGTTCTATTGCAGATATTCCTGATTCAGATTTAACAATACATCTTGCTGCCAAAACAGATGCTGCGCAAAGTGCAAAATTTAAAGATGAATTTTATTCGAATAATCTTAATTCAACAAAAAAAATTATTGAATATATAAATAATAATAATTCAAAAATATTATTTGCCTCATCTACAAGCGTTTATGGTTCCCAATCTAATCTTGTCGATGAGAATTGCAATGAAAGTGAATTAAATCCTCAAAGCCCCTATGCAGATGTTAAACTTGAAGAAGAAAAATTAATTAAAACCGTCTTTAACCAAACCAAAAAAAAATATTTAATTTTAAGACTTGGAACAATTTATGGTTTTGCTCCCGGAATAAGATTTCATACAGCTGTTAACAAATTTTGTTATCAAGCATCTATCGGTAAACCATTGACTATATGGAAAACAGCATACGAACAAAAAAGACCCTATCTGGGACTATCTGATTTAAATTTGGCAATATGTCATATTGTAAAACATAATTTAATTAATAACGAAACGTTTAATCTGGTATCTCATAATATGAAAGTTAGAGAAATTATTGAAATAATAAAACAAAAACTAAAAGTTACAATAGAATTTGTGGAACATGAAATTATGAACCAACTTTCATTTGAGGTTTCAAATAATAAATTTTTGAATACTAATTTTATATTTAATTCAGATATAAAAAATGAAATTTTTGAGACATTAGACAAGTTACGACATTTAAAAAATGAAATGTAAGGTTACAAATCAGATCATTAAACCTTTCATGTCATTTAGAAAAATGTCTCTAGCTGGTAGCTTTTTAAAAATGAATTTCACACGTGGGATTTAGATATTAATTATGAAAAAAAGAATTTTGATTACAGGTGGAACGGGGAGATTCGGAACGGTTTTAAAAAAAATAAAAACAAATTATGAGATGTTTTTTCCAAATAAAAAAAATTTAGATATTACAAAATTCAGAAGTATTCAAAAATACATAAAATTTAAAAAACCAAATTTTGTTATTCATCTTGCAGGATTATCTAGACCGATGAATATTCACGATCGACAAATTCAAAAAAGTATCGATCTAAATATTATTGGAACTTGTAATATTACCAAGGCATGTGCGGAAAAAAATATTAAACTTATTTATTTTTCTACTAGTTATGTCTATCCAGGCACAAAAGGCAATTATTTTGAATCTGATAGCTTGTATCCTGTAAATAATTATGCTTGGTCAAAACTTGGTGGCGAATGTGCTGTTCAATTATACAAGAATTCCTTGATATTAAGATTGTGCATGACCGAAAAACCATTTGTTCACAAAGCTGCATTTTATGATGTCAAAAATAGTTTTATGTATCATGATAAAGTTGCAAAAATATTATTAAAATTACTTAATGAAAAAGGAATATTAAATGTAGGAGGGAAGATTCAATCGGTATATAATTTTGCAAAAATAGAAAATCCAAAAATCAAAAAGATATTTTTAAAAAAAAACAAAAAAATAAAAATGCCCGTTAACTCTTCGATCAACACAGAAAAGATGAAAAAAATACTTAAAAATAAGTAATTTTCAATGAAAGATTTAAGGGTTAATAAAAAACGATGTCCAAAATGAAAAAGATATACTTTTGTGTGTTTTTAGTTTTTCTGTTTTGTGGAAAGGTGTTGGCACAAAGTTCCTTACCTGAATGTGAAGGGAATAATAAAAACATTTCAGAATATTCAAGGAAACATTTTAATAAGATGAGAAAATGGACAAACTGTCATGGTACTGGAATGGGCCCCAAGGGACAAAAATATATTGGTGAATTTTATGAGGGAAAATTTCATGGACAAGGAATATTCAGACACGAAGGTAGAGAATATGTCGGACAATATAAAAATCATAAGCGACACGGACAAGGAACCTATACGTACGCTAATGGAGATATGTATGTTGGAGAATGGAAAAAACATGAATATCATGGAGAAGGAACTTACATATACTCTAATGGGGACAAATATATTGGAGAATGGAAAAAAGATAAATATTTTACTCCAGATAACCTAAAGGAACGTCACGGAAAAGGAACATATTTATACATTAATGGAGACAAGCATGTTGGTGAATGGAAAAAAGGTAAACGGCACGGAAAAGGAACCTTCACACATGCCAATGGAAAGGTAGAAAAAGGCATCTGGAAAAAAAATAAATTAGTTGAATCAAAATAAATAATATTAAACGCAGAAAATGAATTTGTTCATATTAGGTATTATAATTTTTCGGACATTCATTTGGTTCCAATTTCTCTACCAAAAAACATTTTGATTAATAAACTTGGTGAGAATAAATATAAAGTGCTATTCTCATTAATTGCTTTAGTTGGGCTTTTGATTATTAGGATTTAGTAGCGCAGTCGCTTTGAGCAACATTAGCTTCATTTTTCTGAATTTTCTTACTAACCAAGGTGGCCTTACGTACCAGGCTTCAGGATTTGGTATGCCAGTATTGAACTCATTTATATTCATCTTCATATGAAATTCGTTAAGCGCATGGGTTTGGTATGTTTTTTCAGTGTCCCTAAATTTGACGATATTACCGAATTTATAAAAACGAGTTGACCGTCTGGTTGATTGACCTATAAATCGGAAAAAAGGAAGCAATGCCCTTATAACATTACGTAAAAACTTATGCAGATATAATTTCTTTGTCATTTTATGTGTCAAGATAAACATGATTATTGGTGAAATACCAATTCCAATCATGGCATAATCATTCAGTAAAGAGACAAGTTTATTCAAATGCGTGTTTGTACAACCCTGAAGGTGTTTACGATAAACATCATTTAAGTCGTCTTTTATTACACCTTCTTTTTTTGCTTTTCTATACAAGTCAGTTTCTGGATAATAAATCAAAGAGTAAATACTTAGTTGAAATGGAGTTGGAAGTTTTGACAAAAACATTAGTGTTTCTATTAAATCTTCATCAGTCTCCCAAGGATTATCTAGAATAATATCGTAACCTGCTTTTACCTGATCTCTATACTCATTTACCATTCTTATAGCATTTTCAACTTGTCGATTAGAATGTGGACGTCCATATAATTTTTTTGCATTTTCAGCTACCGACTGCATGCCCATTCTCATCTCAATTAAACCTGCGTCTACAAGTGGGGAAAGTTTTTCTCTGGTAAGAGTTGAGGGAGTAGCTCCAGTAATCCACAATGGCATTCCTATCTGTTCCTTGTATCTTTTACTAAATTCCTTAATTTCATCTACGGACATTAAAAAGAAAGCATCATCATCAAAATTTATTATTTCTATAAAAGGTAACTTGCTTTTTACCTCTAGCATTTCCATGATTATATTATCAACACTTCTTTTCCTTATTGGTTTTTGATGAGGATGCACTGCAAGAAAGAAATTATTAATACAAAATGTGCATCCAAAAGGGCAACCTCTTGTTGTTAGAGTTACATACATATCAGTGCATTGCTCCATGATTTGTGCATCCATTCTCACAATATTTTCACCTTTTAGTACAAGGTGACTTCTATAGTCATAGTCCTGGAATGGTATTTGATCCAAAGATTTAATTATTGCAGCATTTTTACTGCCAGGCAGTGCCCTTAATCCATTTATAATTTTTTTTCCTTTGTCATTAAACCCCATACCTTTGGTATCATAGTAATATTGTTTATTTTGTATTTTGTCTGTCAGCTCTACAATAGTTTCCTCGCCCTCTCCTATGCAGACCATATCAGCATAATCTAAGCACTCTTCGGGTCGTATTGTTGGATGTATCCCTCCCTATACAATAGGAAAATCATAATTGTTTTTTAACTTTTGAGTAATTTGAATTGCATTATCAAACCAATTTGTCATCAAGGAAATTCCAACCAAGTCAGATCCTTTCGTTAATTTGACAAGGTTATTCATAGATGTTTCCGAATATTTTTTATGAAATTCTTTCATCATAAAAAATAAATCAACATCATGTCCTGCTTGTTTGAGAGATGCTGAAACTATCCTCAGTGCAAAGTCGTGAATGCCAGGAAACACTGATATCAAAGATATTTTCATCTATTCATTTGCTATTGTTATAATTGTCCATCGTATTTAAGAAAAACTTTCTGCATAATTTAAAGCGCAATTTACATATTTTGAATTTTTTGTATATCTCACTTTTATATTATCAAGCATATTCTTACATGAGAGACGCAAAAAAGGAAATTTTTTTTGTGGTGTTAAATTAGCTACGTTTTATGGTAGCGGGAGTCAGAATTGAACTGACGACCTCGGGCTTATGAGTCCCGCGCTCTAACCAACTGAGCTATCCCGCCACATTATCTTTATCCTTTTATAATACTTTTTAATTCCTATTCAATATTGATGATCTAAACTTTATCATCTATAATTTTATTAGGTTCGTAGAGCTGGAAAAACAGGGCTTACTTTTAAAAATAATCTTTGATACTCCTGTTTTATACATCTGTTTGCTATGTAGGTAATATTTGCTGATTTTGCTATTTTTTGTGCTTCTTGGTTTTGAATACCGTACTGCAACCAAAGAACTTTTGCTCCAATTTCCACCGTTTGTTTAACAATCATGGTTGCTTCTTTTGATGGACGAAAAACATTAACCAAATCTATCGGAATTGTTACATTTTCTAATTTGCCAACTACAGTTTCTCCATATATTTTTTTTCCTACCGCAGAAGGATTAACCGGTATCACTCGATATCCAAATTCTTGGAGATATTTCATAACAATAATTGAAGGTCTCCTTCTAATGTTGTTAGAAGGTTCTTTCTTTTGAATTGAGCTTACACCAATCATCGCAATTGTCTTTGTAGAAGCAAGAATCTGTTTAATTAATTGTTCATCTTTTGCTGAATAAGTCATTTATTTGTTTTTCCAACTAGGTGCTCTTTTTTCTAAATAAGCCAAAATGCCTTCTTGGGCATCCAAAATCTTCATATTCTCGCACATAACTTTGCTTGTATATTTGTAAGCTTCATCTAATGGCATTTCTAACTGTTTATAAAAAGCTTCCTTTCCCATTTTAATGATTTTTGTGGACTTAGAAGCAATCGTTTTTGCTAATTTTGAAACTTCCTCTTCCAATTTTGTGCTATCAAAATAATCATTAATAAGACCAATTTCTTTTGCATATTGAGCTGTAATAGGTTCCCCCGTTAAAAGCATCTTCATTGCTTTTTTTCTGTTTACATTTCTACTTAACGCAACCATAGGAGTACTACAAAAAAGTCCAATATTAACCCCAGGCGTAGCAAATATTGCGTCCTTGGTACATAAAGCCAAATCACACGTTGCAACTAGTTGGCATCCAGCAGCAAAAGCGGCACCATGAACTTTGGCAATAACGGGCTTGCTATTATGCACTATGTTCATCATCAACTCAGAACATAAATTAAATAACTTTTGATAATTAGCTTTTCCTTTTAAAGAATTTATTTCTTTTAAATTGTGTCCAGCACTGAAACCTTTTCCAGAACCTTCAATAATAATTACTTTTGTTTTTTTATCTTTATTGAGAATTCTAAAACTTTTTATTAATGATTTGAGCGTATTTAAGGATAGAGCATTATAAGTACTAGGTTCATTGAGTTTAATTCGAGAAATTCCATTGTTTGATGACTGAACAATAATGTTAGATGATTTTTTCATTAGAAAAATTTATCAGTGTGACTACACTGTGACAAGATCGTTATTTCTCGATAAAAATAGCTTTATTTAAAAGATTTAACTGTAAAATTTACTATTGTTGTTTTTTTAATTTGTTGGCCGACCAGATTCCTTTTCTCACTCCTCCATCAGGATACGACAAAGTTCCTTGGCCATGTCTTTTTCCTTTTTTCCATTCACCAACATATATTCTTCCATTAGCATATTCCATTTTTCCATACCCATCCAATTTATCCTTTGTCCATCCTCCGATATATTTAACAAATAAACCTCTTTTTTCTTTTTTGTTTTCTGGCGAGGTTGCGGTAAAATTCATGGTTCCTTCACCATCGCGCTTATTTTCTTGCCATTCTCCATAATAAGTCCCTCCGTCTTCATAGGTAAAAGATGCTTGCCCATTTCGCACAATAAGCTCACCATTTTTCCAGATACCTTCTTCTATTGTTCCGTCAGCCTTTGTCCAGGTTCCTTGACCGTTTCTCTCGCCATGTTCATATAACCCAAAGTACTTGCCACCGTCTTCTAAAAAAAGATTTACCTCTCCATCTAACAAACCATTTTTCCATCTCCCGCTATTTTGTCTTCCATCGGGAAAAGTGAAGGTTCCTTGTCCATTATATACACCTTCAGCAAATTCTCCTATATATTTACCTCCGAGATGATTAGTGAAAGTTCCTTCTCCGTGAAATGAATCTGCTTTAAATTCACCAGCATACAAATCTCCATTAGCAAATTTGTATACTCCATACCCATCTTGTTTACCTCTTTTAAAACTTCCTTCGTAAACTGCTCCATTGTTGTATGTATAAGTTCCTTGTCCAGAAAATTTTCCACCTTGAAATTCGCCAATATATTTGCTGCCATCTTTAGCAAATAAAGTACCCTGACAATTTCTCCATTTGGCGAACATCTTCATTCCCGAAAAGGAAAATGTTTTAACTTCAAGAGGACTTCCTTCGCACTCAAACAATGAACTTTCTGTTTGCGTTGGTTCTTTCTTGAGTGTCTTGGCTTCTTTTTTCTTGGCTGTCTTGGTTTTTTCTTTCTTTGCTTTTTTTTTACCTATTTCAATACGTTCAATCAATTTACCCTTTTTCCAAATACCGTGATCTATATCTCCATTGGCAAATGTGTAAGTTCCTAGTCCACTTCGTTTACCTTTTAAAAATTCTCCAACATATTTGTCTCCAGCAAATTCTCCATCTCCCCATGTGAAAGTTCCTTGACCGGAATGTTTTCCACCTTGAAATTCACCAACGTATTGAGATCCATCTTTATTAATCAAAGTACCCTGACAATTTCTCCATTTGGCTAACATCTTCATTTTGGTTGCAAGACCTCCTCCCGTTAAAGAGAATTTTTTAACTTCATAGGGACTTCCTTTACACTCAGATAATGAACTTTGTGCTTGTGCTATAT
>Ga0208409_1000663_pt1 | contig 14689 bp, 12 predicted proteins | sample ETNtaG_29_FD_185784 | JGI IMG/M metagenome (GOLD analysis project Ga0208409, IMG submission 185784) | Marine microbial and viral communities from oxygen minimum zone, Eastern Pacific Ocean - ETNP201406SV201 (SPAdes) (version 2) | ecosystem: Environmental > Aquatic > Marine > Oceanic ...
TAATTTGCATGAAGTCTTGAACCAGAAACTCTCTCATAAAAAGTCATCAAAGTTTCTCTTTCCTCAAATCCCCATAATGAAGGAGTAAGAGCGCCCACATCAAGCGCTTGTGTAGTTACATTCAATAGATGATTCAAAATTCTTCCAATTTCACAAAACATTACTCTTATATATTGTGCCCTTATTGGTATTTCTAAATTAAGCAAATTTTCAATAGCTAAAGCAAAAACATGTTCTTGATTCATCGGAGCTACATAATCCAATCGATCAAAATATGGTAGAGCTTGAATATATGTTTTGTGCTCGATTAATTTTTCCGTTCCTCTATGAAGTAAACCGATATGTGGGTTTGCATTTTTTATAACTTCACCATCTAATTCTAAAATTAATCTTAACACACCATGAGTTGCAGGATGTTGTGGTCCAAAATTTAAATTTAAAGTTTTTGATTGATTTGCCATTTAATTCTTATTCTTTATTTTTAATTTGATCTTTAATGTATTTTGTTCCCTGCCAAGGACTTTCAAAATCAAAATTTCTATAGTTTTGTTCCAATTTTACAGATTCATATATTACTTTTTTTTGATTCTCGCTGTATCTGACTTCTTTATAACCCGTTAAGGGAAAATCTTTTCTTAATGGATGTCCTTCAAATCCATAATCAGTTAATATTCTTCTTAAATCAGGATGATCTTTAAAGGTAATTCCATACATATCAAAAACTTCTCTTTCCATCCAATTTGCGGATGGAAAAATTTTAGTTATCGATGGCACTATATTTTTTTCCTTAATATTAGAATTAATGATTAATCTATGATTATTTTCATGGCTCAGTAATAAATAAACTAATTTAAACCTTTTTTCTTTTTTTAGATAATCAACGGCTGTAATATCTGTAAGCTGTCTAAATTTACATTTTTCGTTAGTTTTTAAAAATAGAATGACTTGTGTAATTTCTTCAATTTCAATTTCTATTGTTAAATAATCAAATTTAATTCCAGATGATTTAATTTTAGTTGTTAAACCAGAATTAACAATTTTTTCTAAATTATTAAGTTCAGTTTTCATCAATAGTTTATCTTTCGATTGAACCTTCTCTTCTTATTTTTTTTTGAAGTTGTAAAACTCCGTACAATAATGCTTCTGCTGTAGGTGGACAACCTGGTACGTAAACATCAACTGGAACTATTCTATCACAGCCCCTTACTACTGAGTAAGAATAGTAATAATAACCTCCTCCATTTGCACAGCTACCCATAGATATCACATATCTAGGTTCGGGCATTTGATCATAAACCTTCCTAAGTGCTGGAGCCATTTTATTTGTAAGTGTGCCAGCAACAATCATCACATCAGATTGTCTAGGAGATGCTCTAGGTGCCGTGCCAAATCTTTCTAAATCATATCTGGGCATTGCAGCATGCATCATTTCTACAGCACAACATGCTAAACCAAATGTCATCCAGTGTAATGATCCTGTTCTAGCCCAATTAATAAGATTATTTGACGAAGTAATTATAAATCCTTTTTCACTAAAATCTTCCGCTAGTTTCTTAAATTCATTAGGAATTTTATTTTGTCTATCTTCCATGATTATCATTATGTTAATCCCAGTCTAAAACACCTTTCTTCCATTCATAGATAAATCCAATTGTAAGTATAAAAAGAAAAAACATCATTGACCAAAATCCAATTAATCCAATTTTTCCTAACGAAATGGCCCATGGAAATAAAAAAGCTATTTCCAAATCAAATATAATAAAAAGAATTGCTACAAGATAAAATCTAACATCAAATTCCATTCTTGAATCCCCAAAAGCTTCGAATCCGCATTCATATGCTGACAATTTTTCAGGATCTGGCTTTTTGGGAGATAGTAAAAAGTTTAAAAAAATAAAACCGACACTTAAACCCATTGCTATAAATAGAAAAATTATTATTGAAAAATAATCTTGTAAAAATTCACTTAACATGATTTGCCCAATATAATGCTTTTTTTAGTTGATTGTGGATTTAAAAGTCACAGTATAGCCAAATATTATCACCAAACTAGTATTCTAATATGATGTGGCGGGAGTGAAGGGACTCGAACCCTCGACCTATCGCGTGACAGGCGATCGCTCTAACCAACTGAGCTACACCCCCCACAAATGGTGGGCGGTAAAGGACTCGAACCTATGACCCTCTCGGTGTAAACGAGATGCTCTACCAACTGAGCTAACCGCCCTGGTGTTAATTTCTTAGGTGTTATAACAAGAAATTATGAAAGACAACACCAAAAAAGGGGAATGAAGGGATATAGGTGGAACAGTTTGCGGTCCTAATGCGGTCCTAGCTTTTTTAATAGGTACTTTGTGTTTTGCGGTCCTAATGCGGTCCTAGCTTGATTGCGATGGTCTTATGAAATAATCTATTATTGTTATACTTAAAAGGCTATTTGGAATTTTGTCTACACTGGCCTGAGTGGGTGTAAACGAGATGCTCTACCAACTGAGCTAACCGCCCTGGTGCTAATTTTCATTTGTTTATAACAAGAAATTATATAAGGGAAAACTAAAATTTGAATATTAAAGAAGATATACTGATCAAACATTGTATATTAGTCTTGGTCATTATAATTATGTTGAATATATTGAAAAAATGAAAATTCTCACTTATTTATTAACACTTTTTTTATTTCTTTCCCCAATCTCTGCTAAAGAATTTCGAATTGATTTTAGTGATGAGGGAATGAAAGCCTTAAAGAAAAAAGGCCTTGGTAAAAAAACTATCTATACCAACGGCAAAGATAATAAAGGCTATTATTTAAAAGCCGTAGCAAACTCTGGTGCAACAGGGCTTGGTGTTGAAATTAAAAACAAAAAGCTTCTAGAAGAGATGCCTTTTTTAAATATCACTTTTAAAATTGAGCAAGATTTTACAAATATTGACCAAACAACTAAAAATGGCCACGATTGGGCTGCAAGGGTGATGATTGGACATGGTAAAAAAATAGGTTCAAAATTACTAAGTTTATCCCATTCATCATTTTTGAACGAAAGATTTCTTCAACAAAGCCCATGGACAAAAAATAGTCGTGATTATGTTATTTCGAACGATAAGAGTGGAGAATGGCATACACGTAAAGTTAATGTAAAAAAATTACTCGAAAAAACACATAATATTTCTTTTACTAATTTTCTTGCAGTATTTTCAGATTCTAACAACTCGAAACAAAAAATTATTGCATATTACCGAGATATATATTTTTCATCTGATTAATTACCGTGTGTAGTATTGTAGAATTTTCTCTAAGAATGTAAAAATAATTGTAATTATTAATTTTGAATGTAATATTATTATTTTCAATGAAAATTTATTATGGAAAAGCGATTTACGGCAAAAATGAAATTGATGCTGTTAATAAAGTTTTAAAAAAAAATTATTTAAACTTAGTTGATGGACCGAATGTAAAGCTTTTGGAAAACAAAATTGCGAAATTATTTGGTAAAAAGCATGCTTTAATGGTAAACTCCGGTTCATCTGCAAATTTATTAGGCTTAGCATCATTTAACTTTAAGCCTGGGTCAGAGATCATTACAACGACTTTAACTTTTTCAACTACCGTTGCTCCAATTTATCAGTTAGGATTAGTGCCCAGTTTTATTGGTGTAATTGAAGATAAATTTATTGCAGATGTTTCTCAAATAGAAAAATGTATAACAAAAAAAACAGTAGCTATAATGCTACCAAACTTATTGGGGAATATAGTAGATTGGAAAAAGGTTAAATTTATTGCAAAAAAATATAACTTAAAGTTAATTGAAGACTCTGCGGATACAATTGGATACGCAATTGATGGTTCTAATACAGGAAGATTGTCTGATATTGTAACAAACAGTTTTTATGCTTCCCATATTATTACAGGAGCTGGCTTCGGTGGAATTGTCTGCTTTAATAATAAAGATCAATACAATAGAGCAAAATTGTTACGTGGTTGGGGAAGATCATCAACTTTATTTAATGAAAAAGAAGATATATTAAAACGCTTTAAAACCAAAGTGGATGGTATCCCATACGATGGTAAATATATATTCTCAGCAATCGGATACAATTTTCTACCTTCGGAGATTTCAGCTGCTTTTGCTTTAGAACAATCAAAAAAACTTAAAAGCAATATATCAACAAGAATAAGAAACTTTAAATTTTTAATAAATTTTTTCAAAAAATACGAAGATATCTTCTCACTCCCCAGGCAAAATAAAGGTGTAAAAACTGGATGGCTTGCTTTTCCATTAGTCATAAAAAGCAAAAAAATTAAACGCCAAAAACTTCAAATTTTTTTAGAAAAAAGAAATATACAAACCAGGACAATTTTTACTGGAAACATTTTGAGACAGCCAATAATGAAAAAGAAAAAATATTTCAAACATAAAAAATCTGAGATTGTAAGCAATGATATAATGAGAAATGGTATATTAATTGGATGTCATCACGGTCTTACAAAAAAAAATTTAGAGTATATTTGTAAATCATTTAATTTGTTTCTAAAAAAAAATAATTTAATTTAAAGGGATTTATTTTTAAGAATATATCTTGAATTCAATGAAATTTGTTTTTTTTTCATTTAAACATAGGCATAGGTATAAAGATTTAAATAATTTTTTAAATAATAGAATTTATGGAAAGTACTTTGTTCTTAATTTGGGTGGTCCATTCAAGCACTTTATTGCAAAATTATTAATATTTCTAAAAATAGGAAAAACCATTTCATGTGACGGAAGGCCAGTAATTGTTGATAAGTCAAGAGGTATAAATTTTTGGGTGAGAGGTACTATTCTAAATATTCCTAAATCTTTAAGAAATTTAAATAACAACTTTGTAACTATTTATCATTCTGTTTTACAAAATAATAAGATTTTTCAAATTTATCCAATAAATATTAAAAAAGTTCAGATTCGGCAAAATTTAAAAATAATATATATGTCTACGATAAATATTGAAACCAACCCTGAGGAAAAAAGCATTTGGGAAAAGTATAAGTTCCAAATTTTAGAAGATTTTACTTTAATTGATAGTAGGGAATTTTGGGATAAAGTTGTATCAAATAACAATGATAATGATAAAGACAAAAAACTTACTTTATATAGAAAACTCAAACTTCTTTTAAGATTTAATATTATTAAAAACTTAAAAGAAAAATTTAACAAAGAACTAGATCTTATTGGAAATGATTGGAGTTTTTATTCATTGAATTCATTGTCTTCCAATTACAACATAAAAAAAAATAAAAAAATATATAAAGGAAATATTTGTTTGGATCTAGGATGTATAGAGGGAAGTTCATCTTTATATTCTAGATCAAATCAAATTATTGAATCTGGCGGATTAATCATACAAAGTATTCAATGTGACGGTAAAAAAATCTGGGGAGATCTTCATGATAAAATTTTGTTTAAAAATCTACCTGACTTAATAACTTTGCTTGAAAAGCTATTAAATGATAAAAATTATTGTTCAATTTTACTACAAGAAATTTCTGAAAATTTTAGACACTCGGATAAGTCTATCGAAAAAAGCTTAGATAAAATTTTTAAGTAAATTAGAATTTTTATTTAATAAATATTTAATAAAAGAAAATAAAAGATCTTCTTATAAATCTTTTCTAAAATCGCGACAAAAATACCTTCAATTTTTAAGAATGAAGATCTAAAAAAAAATTTATCTTATATGATTAAAATATTATATAATTTTTAAATATGGAATTTTAAATATTTATTCTTTTCCAAGCTAAGTCTTCCACAATTTTATCTGTCGATAAACTACTTTTTTTTGACTCTTCTAATAGTAATAAAACTTTATCGCAAATTTTATTTAATTGATCGTCTAAAGTATCTTCAGAATTGCTAATTTCACAAGAAATTGCAATCACACCGCCAGAATTAACTAGATAATCCGGCACATAAAAAATATTGTTTTCTTTTAACCAATCGGCTGTTTCAGATTTATCCAACTGATTATTGGCTGCGCCAACAATTGCTTTACATTTCAATTTTTTTTTTGTTTCTGAATTAATTGCTCCACCCAGGGCACAAGGTGAGATAATATCGCACTCTTGTTCAAAAATTGAATTTATATCAGATTCCTTAAAAGATATTTTATCACGTTTTAATTGATCTATTGGATCTCTTCCAATATTTGAAACAATTAAATTCGCTTTCTTTTCGAATAAAAGTTTTGATAACTTGCTTCCAACCTTACCAACTCCGCTAATTGCAATAGTAGATTCTCTTAATTCTTTATTAGTCAAAAACTTACAAGTAGTATTTATTGCATTGAAAATTCCTTTTGCCGTAGGTACAGATGTTTCAAGTTTAATGCCACTAACATACTTTGTGGTTCTATTAATTGAAATCAGATTTTCCATAGAAGTTCCAACATCTCCAGCGGTAATATATATATTATTTAATTGATCGACGAGTTCACCGTAGGATTCATAAAGTTCGGAAGTTTTATTTATTCCTTTTAAATTTATAACAGCCTTACCACCACCAAAATTTATTCCGCAAACACTATTTTTTAAACTCATAGCTTTTGAAAGACGAAGCGCTTCATTTAAATGTTCTTCGAAATTATTGTATACCCAGCTTCTAACCCCACCCAAAGCTGGACCTAATTTTGTATTATGTATTGCGATGATACAGTTTAAATTGGTAGTTTCATTCGTCGCATGTATAACTCTTTCATATTCCAAAATTGAAATATCTTTTATCTTTAGACTCATTAAATTTAATTATTTTTTTTTAAGAACAGTTAATGTGTTTGTGTTTGAGCTTTATCATCTTTACCTTTTTTAGGTAAAGAATCAACTTCAACCCAATTCACGGATTTTAGCTCTTTTATTAAAGCATTTTTTAGAACATCTTCAACACATGAAACTAATATTATTTCAATTTCATCTAAAATTTTTTTTGGAATATCTGCTAAATCTTTTTCATTTTCTCTAGGAATTAATACTTTTTTAATTCCTACTCTATGAGCGGCAAGTAATTTTTCTTTCAAACCTCCGATAGGTATTATTTGGCCGGTTAAAGTCACTTCTCCAGTCATAGCAGTATCTTTTCTAACTGGAATACCTGTTATAGAAGATACAATAGACGTTACCATTCCAATACCAGCCGACGGTCCATCTTTTGGAGTGGCACCTTCTGGGACATGAATATGAAAATCTTTTTTTTCGAAGACTGGTGGAATAATACCGTAGTCTAAACTTTTTGATCTAACATAGGACTTCGCTGCTTTTACAGATTCCCGCATGACCTCTCCAAGTTTACCTGTGATTTGCATTTTTCCTTTTCCAGGCATATGCACAGTTTCAATTTTTAATATTTCACCTCCATGCTCGGTCCAAGCTAATCCGGTCGCAACTCCTATTTTATCTTCTGATTCAATTTCACCAAATTTGAATTTTTTAATACCTAAATAATCTGGCAAATTGTTTGGGTTAATATCTATTTTATTTTCTTCACCAGCCACAATTTTTTTGACTGTTTTTCTCGCAATTTTTGAAATCTCTCTTTCTAAATTTCTAACGCCTGATTCTTTAGTATAGCTTCTAATTATTTCTTGAACAGAACCTTCGGCCATATTCAATTCTTCTTTTTTAACTCCGTTATCTTTAATCTGTTTTGGAAGTAGATAATTATTTGCTATATTTATTTTTTCATCCTCTGTATAACCAGGAATTCTAATAACCTCTAGTCTATCCAACAGTGCAGGTAAAATATTTAAAGTATTAGCTGTAGTTACAAACATTACATCTGAAAGATCGTAGTCAACTTCTAAATAATGATCATTGAAAGTTGAATTTTGTTCTGGATCCAATGCCTCTAATAGCGCTGATGACGGGTCTCCTCTATAATCTGCTCCTACTTTATCTATTTCATCCAATAGAAATAGTGGATCTTTAGTACCAGCTTTTTTCATCTGTTGAATAATTTTGCCTGGCAAAGATCCAATGTAAGTTCTTCTGTGACCTCTAATTTCTGCTTCATCCCTTATTCCTCCTAAAGACATTCGAACAAATTGTCTACCTGTCGCTCTAGCGATAGATTTTCCAAGCGAAGTTTTTCCAACACCCGGTGGGCCGACTAAACATAAAATGGGTCCTTTAATTTTATCTATTCTCTTTTGAACCGCTAAGTATTCAACTATTCTTTCTTTAACTTTTTCTAGCCCGTAGTGATCCTCATCCAAAATATCTGAGGCTTTACTTAAATCGTTATAAATTTTATTTTTTTTATACCAAGGTAAATCAATCATCCAATCTAGATAATTTCTAACCACTGTAGCTTCTGCGGACATTGGACCCATTGATTTTAATTTTTTAAGTTCTGACAAACATTTTTTTGTCACATCTTTTGGCATTTTTGCTTTTAAAATAGCTTTGTGAAGACTGCTCGATTCATCCTTGCCTTCTTCAATTTCACCAAGTTCTTTTTGAATTGCCTTTAGTTGTTCATTTAAATAATATTCTCTTTGTGTTTTTTCCATTTGATTTCTAACTCGACCTCTAATTCGCTTCTCAACACCAATAATGCTCGCTTCATGATCTAGAATTTCAATAACATTGTTAATTCTTTTCTTGACATTCAAAATTTCAAATAATTGTTGTTTTTCTTGAATCGATATATTCAAATGAGACACGATATTATCGGCAATCTGTGATGGATCTTTTAATAGTTTTAAATTATTTATAATCTCGTTTGAAATTTTTCGATTGATCGTTGATAATTTTTCAAGTCTTCTTAAAGCAGTAATCGCTAAAGGATAAAGATCCTCTTTTTTATCCAAAATATCTTCACAGTATGAAACTTTACAGATAATAAATCCACCACTGTCATTAAAGTTTATAATTTTAATTCTTTTAATCCCCTCTACTAGTAATTTTACCGTCCCATCTGGTAATTTAAGCAATTGAAGTATCGAACATTTACATCCATAAGTAAAAACATCATTTTTTCCTGGGTCATCAACCTCAGAATTTTTTTGAGTAACTAATACAATTTTTTTATTAGTTTTCATCACCTCATTTAACGCAATAATTGATTTTTCCCTTCCGACAAACAAGGGCACCATCATATGTGGAAACACCACGACGTCTCTTAACGGTAATAGGGGAAATAAATTTTCATCACTCATACCCTAAATATGGATATAATTACAAATATTTCAACAAAAATTTATGCAGCTGAAGACTTGTCCGTTATATCTTTTTTCTTCGAATATACGACTATAGGTTCTTTTTCGCCAAGTGCCACGCTTTGATCGATAATAACTTCTTTCACATTTTCTTGACTTGGTAAATCAAACATTGTTTTCAAGAGAAGAGATTCAAGTATAGTACGTAATCCTCTCGCTCCAGTTTTCTTTGTAATTGATTTTTTAGCGATTTCCAATAATGCATCTTCTTTAAAAATTAGTTTTACTCCTTCAAATCTAAAAATTTGTTGATATTGCTTTAATAGGGAATTTTTTGGCTCTTTTAGAATTTTTACCAATGATTGTTCATCTAAGTCTTCAAGTGTTGCAACAATTGGCATTCGGCCAATAAATTCTGGAATCAAACCATACTTTAATAGATCCTCTGGCTCTAAAGTTTTGATAACCTCTCCAGCTTTTTTATCATCTGCACTTCTAACTTCGGCACCAAAACCGATTGACGTTCCTTTGTTTCGTTGAGAGATAATTTTATCTAATCCAGAAAAAGCACCTCCACAGATAAAAAGAATGTTTGTTGTATCAACTTGTAAAAATTCTTGCTGAGGATGCTTTCTTCCCCCTTGGGGAGGGACACTTGCAACAGTTCCTTCCATAATTTTTAATAAAGCTTGTTGAACACCTTCACCGGATACATCTCTTGTAATTGAAGGGTTCTCGGACTTCCTACTAATTTTATCGACTTCATCTATATAAACAATTCCACTTCGTGCCTTTTCAACATTGTAATCAGCAGATTGTAAAAGTTTCAAAATTATATTTTCAACATCCTCTCCAACATAACCTGCTTCTGTAAGAGTTGTGGCATCTGCCATGGTAAATGGTACATCCAAAATTCTTGCTAATGTTTGAGCCAATAAAGTTTTTCCACATCCTGTTGGTCCAACTAATAATACATTGGATTTTGCTAGCTCCACTTCATTACCACTTTTTGTTTCATAATTTAATCTCTTGTAATGATTATGAACTGCAACTGACAAAACTTCTTTTGCATATTTTTGACCAATGACATAATCATCTAACACTTTACAGATTTCTTTTGGCGAAGGAACACCCTCATGATATTTGACTAAAGAATCTTTATTTTCTTCCTTAATAATATCCATACACAGTTCGACACACTCATCACAAATGAATACCGTCGGACCTGCAATAAGTTTTTTAACTTCGTGCTGACTTTTTCCACAGAAGGAACAGTAAAGAATATTTTTATTGTTTTTGTTGCTCATAAATTTGTAAACGAATCAATAAATTGATCTTATTATATATGAGTGATTATAGGCAAGCCTAGGTTGTGAATAAAACTATATGTTGTGGGTTAGACTCTTCTTTCTACAACTTTGTCAATCAATCCAAATTCTTTTGCTTCTTGAGGTGTCATGAACTTGTCTCTTTCAAGAGCGTTTTTTATTTCTTCAACAGTACGCCCTGTATGCTTTGAATAAATTTCATTCAATCTCTTTTTTAATAACATAATTTCATTTGCATGAATTTCAATATCGGTTGCTTGTCCTTGGAAACCAGCAGAAGGTTGATGAACCATAATTCTAGAATTTGGAAGGGAAAATCGCTTTCCATTTTCCCCTGCTGTTAAAAGAAAAGAACCCATGGAAGAAGCCTGCCCAATACACAACGTAGAAACCGATGATTTAATGTATTGTATCGTATCATAAACTCCAAATCCAGCATTCACCAATCCACCTGGGCTATTAATATAAAAGAAAATTTCCTTTTTAGGATTTTCGGATTCTAAAAATAAAAGCTGTGCGGTTATTAAAGTTGCAACATTGTCATTAATCGGACCTACTAAAAAAATTATTCTTTCCTTTAAAAGTCTAGAATATATATCATATGCTCTTTCTCCACGACTTGATTGTTCAACAACCATTGGAATTAGATTGTTCATATGCTCTTGAATTTTATCAGTCATATAGTGATTCCCCCGTTATACAACTAGTAATTACTTTTTGCTAACTTTTTTTCGTTTTTCAAGTTTTTTTGTAGTAGTTTTTTGAATTTTTGTCCTTGCTGCACTGCTCTTTTTGGGTTCTTTGTTTTGATCTAATATAATTTTTTCCGCTTCATCTGTGGTGATATTTTTTTTAGTAGATCTAGCTTTTTCTTTTATCAAAGAAATAATTTTTTCCTCATATATTCCTCCCCTTAAACTAGCAACTGCTGAAGGATTTTTTTGGTAATAGTCTGTCACTTGTTTTGCCTGATTGGGCATCATTTGAATTTGTTTCTGAATTTCATTTTTAATTTCTTCCTCATTAACTTTCAAATTATTTTGTTCTCCAAACTCATTTAAAATTAATCCAGTTTTAATTCTTTTTTTTGCCGTCTCCTCATTTAATTTTTTGTTTTTTTCTATTTCTTCACTTTTCATTCCGTGATTTAGTAGTTCAATTTCTTGTTGAATAAGATTTTCTGGAATTTGAACATCCTGAAATTTGTCCAGTTGATCTAGTATTTTTTTTTTTGTTATTGTGTCAAGGGTATTCTTATACTGTTCTTGAATTTGCTTTGAAACAATTGTTTTTAAATCATTAAGATCTTTTGCCCCTAGAGTTTTTGCAAACTCATCGTTAATTTTAATTTCTTTTGGACTTTTGATGTTTGTGATTTTACAAACAAATTTTGCTTTTTTATTTGAGTATTCTTTATGAGGATAGTTATACGGTAGAGTAACTTCAACAATTTTTTCTTCCTGCTTTTTTATACCATTTAATTGTTTATCAAAATCTTTAATGAATAAATCTTTACCCAAAATAATTTGTGTATTGCTTCCTTCGCCTCCTTTGAAATCTTTTCCGTCAATTGTTGCTTTGTAGTCAAAAATAACCAAATCCCCCAGTGCAGCAGTTTCTTCATTTTTCTTGTCTTTAAAATTATTTTGATTTTTGGCAATATCTTTGATTCTTTTATCTATGTCTGCGTTAGTTGTTTTAATTTCATAATTTGTAATTTTAATTTTCTCTATTCCTTTAATTTTTATTTTAGGCAATTGTTCAACATGAATTGTGTATTCTAAATCCTTATTTTCTTCGTGTTTTTTTAGATCTATTTTGGGTTGTCCGGCAACCCTTATTTTATTATCTTCTAAAGCTTTACTTGAAGACTCTTTTAAAACTTTATCAAGAACTTCACCATAAACTGCCTTTCCAAATTGTCTTTTTAGAATTTCTATGGGAACTTTGCCAGGTCTAAATCCTTTTAAGTTGACTGTTTTTTTTAATTCCTCAAATCTTCCAACCATTTGCTCATTAATTGTTTTTCTATCAACAGTAACTTTTAGATCGGTCTTTAATCCTTTTTTGGAATCTACTATTACTTTCATAATTAGTTGGTGGGCAAGAAGAGACTCGAACTCTTAAACCTTACGGTACTAGTTCCTAAGACTAGCGCGTATACCAATTCCGCCACTTGCCCTAAATTTACAACTTTATAAATTATTTATTACTTTTTAGGAAGTGTAGCATTTAAAATAAATGCTAATAATCCTGCAGGAATTAATCCGGTTGTTAACAATAATTTTAATTTAATTCCAAAATCCGGTATATGAGCAACAAATTGAGGAAGTAAAGACATGCCAATACCAAAAGAAAGTGATAAAGCTAATATTAATATATTTCTTTGACTCATTTCTGACTGAGAAATCAACTTAATACCAGCTGCAGTTATTAAACCAAACATAATGATGGCCGCTCCCCCTATTACTGATTCTGGCATTGCAGCAATAATTCCTCCAAGTTTTGGAAACAAACCTAATAAAATTAAAATAACGCCAGCAACAGTTCCTACGTGTCTGCTAATAACTCCTGTGAAGGCTACTAAACCGGCATTTTGTGAGTAGGAAGTATTTGGCATAGCATTAAAAATCGATCCAAAAGCTGTGCCAAGTCCATCAGCCATTATTCCACCCGACAGCTCTTTATCAGTAGCTTCCCTATTAGCTCCTCCCATTGTTGTAGCACTTATATCTCCAATGGTTTCAATTGTGGTTACGATAGCCATGAACAACATCAAAACAACAGCTGCGGTATCCCATGCAATTCCATATTGAAAAGGCATTGGTAAAGCAAACCAAGCTGCGGACGTTATTTTCCCATAATTAATCATTCCCATCAGCATCGCAACTATGTAACCAGCAACCATTCCGATTAAAATAGATGCTGAAGATACCATTCCTTTTCCTTTTTGATGGGCAATTAGAGCAACAATTAAAACTGTAAAAGCTATAATTAGATGATTGGCATTTCCAAAAATTTCAGGTTTGTTGTTCAATAGCCATCCACCACCACCCGCGTACATGAATCCAACTTTAAGAAGGCTAACACCAATCATTAACACAACGATTCCTGTTACTAACGGCGGAAACATATGCCTGATCGGTTTTAACATTCTACCAATCCACATTTGAAAAATTCCACCCACAAACGCAGCTGTAAAGACAACTCCCAAACCCACTTTAGCAAAGGGTGCCATTACTGGAATGAAAGCAAAACTTGTTCCCTGAATTATTGGAAGTCTTGATCCAATATTTTTATAACCTACGGTTTGTATTATAGTAGCTACACCGGCAACAAATAATGCCATTTGAATTAAAAAAATCTTTTCATCAGTCGTTTGACCAAAAATACCAGCTATAATTATCGGAACGGTAATATTGCCAGCAAACATTGCGAGTACATGTTGAATTCCCAAAGGAATCGACTGATTTAACGGCAATTTTTTGTTACTGCCACTACTGCCTCTCGATTTTCTCCTAGCCATGGAAGGAAGAATACCTAAATTTACATCGTTTTCAATAGTTGTAATTATTTCATTACTGGCAACTAACTTGCTTTTTTATTGAAATGTCAACAATTTTTCTGCTAATGCATTTGAATAATGTCAAGAAAACCAAAAATCGGATATTTAGTTAATTTTAAAAAAGCAAAATTGCCTACTAAACAAAGATTAGTAGGCAAGTATTCAATTTTGGAACCGGTTGATGTTAATAAACATGCAGAAAATCTTTATAAAAATTATTCAAAAGATAAAAAGAATTTGATTTGGACCTATCTTCCTTATGGTCCATTTAAGAATATAAATCTATTCAAGAAATGGTTGAGAAGTTTTTGTTTAAATAATGATCCTTTTTTTTATGTAATTTATTCAAAAGAACGTAGAACCTTTTGTGGGATGGCAAGTTATTTACGTATGACACCTGATCACGGTAATATTGAAGTAGGTCATATAAATTATTCGCCTTTGCTTCAGAATACGATTGAAGGAACTGAAGCGATGTATTTGATGATGAAAAATGCTTTCGATAAATTGGGTAATAGACGTTATGAATGGAAATGTAATAATTTAAATTTACATTCAAAAAAGGCAGCAAGGAGGCTGGGATTTAAGTTTGAAGGCGTTTTTAGACAATCATTCA
>Ga0208409_1000672_pt1 | contig 14592 bp, 15 predicted proteins | sample ETNtaG_29_FD_185784 | JGI IMG/M metagenome (GOLD analysis project Ga0208409, IMG submission 185784) | Marine microbial and viral communities from oxygen minimum zone, Eastern Pacific Ocean - ETNP201406SV201 (SPAdes) (version 2) | ecosystem: Environmental > Aquatic > Marine > Oceanic ...
CCAAAATTAGATACATCAGCCTTTGCAGCAATACTCTCAACACCATATTTTTTTACCTTATCAACAACCTTTTGGGCTTCTTTCAGATTATTATAATAATTGATAATGACATTTGCATTATTTTTAGCAAATTCTATAGCTATTTGTTCTCCAATACCGCTAGAAGCTCCTGTAATCAAAGCAGTTTTATTTTTTAGCATTTTTAATGAAAGTTCATTTGATGCCCACAACATAAGCCCATTCACATTGCCAAGATTTATCGTCTGCAAGAGGATTATTGTCCCTAAGTTCGCCAAAAAGCTGGAATGATGCCTTGGTTATCAGTTCGTCTCTGTCTTGGATTTCCTTTGGGGTTGGTTCTGTACCTCCAACTTCGGGCAGCATACCTGCTTGTAACCTTTTAACTCTCAAAAAGCCGAGATAGTCAGAATATTTTACTTTGAAGCATGAATAATATATTTTTACTTGTTTGAATCCAGCAACTTTAAGAGCATTGGCATATTCTTTGATGTCTCTAGGATATGGAAAAATAAACTTTCTCTGAGGTAAGAAAGCTTTTACCCTTTCATCAAGCCCTTTTCTGTACTCTTTGAACTGCGGCAGTTTCCTAATTAAATCAATTGCAATATCATGCACTCTATAAACAGTAGAATCAAGCATCAAGGCACCTTTTGGCTTGTCTTTTCTTTCAATATTCCCGCTATTAAACATAAAAGACCCCTTTGACTTTAAAGAATCAAAAATACCTTTAAAAGTATCTTTAAGGTTTGGGATTAGATGGACAACGTTTGAGGATAAAACTTGATTAACAGATTCTTTGCCAACAGTTTCAGATAAGGTTGAGTAATGTCTATTCTTCTTTTCTAATACAAAAAAATTTACATTTGGTCTGGAGTGTAGATATTCGTATGCTTTACCAAGCCACGCAGGAGAATTATCGACAAGCCATAGAGTAATTTTATTCTTAAATTTCTTAAGGATCCTAACAGACGATGTTCCAGTTCCAGCACCGAAATCAACAACAATGTCCTTTTCTTTAATTTTTGGATCAATATACCTTATTAATTGATCTACACAATCATGCAGCCAAGAAGCATCAACAACAGCATCATGGAAAGCAATCGCACCTCTTGAAGCAGGCCTATCCGGCTTCCATGAGTTTAGTTTTTGTATAGTTATACCAACCACCATTTAATTAAGGTCATAATGATAACTTTTTAAATTTTCCCTTTTTATATAAATAAAGCGTTAGATTTATTAATAATACATAGCTACTAAAGAGGACAAGATGAACGGCAATATGAAAGCAGAATCTGTTGTAGTAGGAGCTGGTCCTGGAGGCTATGTAGCTGCTATAAGGCTGGGCCAGTTGAACAAAAAAGTAGTTTTGGTTGATGAAGATAAATTGGGTGGGATATGCCTTAATTATGGCTGCATACCCTCAAAAGCCCTCATTTCTGCATCTGAATCTTTTGACAAAATAAAAAATACCTCTAAGATGGGGATTAAAGTTGATAAAATTACAATAGATTTCAAGAAAATGCAGGAGTGGAAAGATGGCATAGTATCAAAGCTTAACCAAGGCATTGAGTTTTTATGCAAAAAAAATAATGTAACTGTCGTAAAAGGGACAGCATTTTTTGAAAACTCCAATAGATTAAAAATAACTAATGGCAAGGATATTTCTTATATTGATTTTGAGAATGCAGTGATTGCGTCAGGTTCAAAACCAGTTGAGCTGCCAAGCTTTAAGTTTGACGGCAATAAAATTATAAGTTCACGAGAGGCTTTGTGTCTGAAAGAAATTCCAAAGAATCTTGTTGTTATTGGAGGAGGCTATATTGGCCTTGAGCTTGGAACAGTCTATGCAAGGCTTGGAAGCAAAGTTTGTATTGTAGAAATGACAGAACAAATTTTACCAGGATTCGATAAAAGCGTTGTCAGTATTCTACAAAAAAATCTTGAGAGACTCAATGTGGATGTTTATGTCAACGCAAAAGCTGATAAAATTGAAAACAATAAAGTTGTAATAAATTCAAAAGAAAAAGGCAAAGTTCTATTAGATGCAAGCAAGGTTTTAGTTGCAGTAGGACGCTACCCAAATACAAAAAATTTAGGGCTTGAAAATACAAAAGTAAAACTAGATAAAAAGGGATTTATTGAAGTTGATAAAAATTTAAAGACAGATGATGGAAATATATGTGCCATAGGCGATGTTTCTATAGGGCCTATGCTGGCTCATAAAGCCTCTAGTCAAGGAAAATTTGTTGCAGAAGCAATTGCAGGAAATAAAGACAAGTATGAAAATGTAGTTGTGCCTGCAGTTATATTTACTGACCCGGAGATAGCTATTGTGGGGTTAAATGAACGGGAAGCAAAAAATAAGGGAATAAAAACAAAAATGGGGAAATTCCCTTTTAGTTTGTCAAGCAGAGCAATGACAAAAAATGAAACAGAGGGATTTGTAAAAGTAATTGCTAATGAAAAAAATAGTAAAATAATCGGGGTTCAAATTATTGGAAGCGATGCATCCGACCTTACAAGCGAGGCATCTTTAGCGATAAAAATGGGAGCGACATTGGATGATGTGGCCCTAACAATACACCCCCACCCAACATTAAGCGAAAGTTTAATGGAAGCTGCAGAAGCAACAATGGGGAAAGCCATACACATACTTAATCCCAAATAATAATTAAATTGCAGGATGTAGTAGCATCAAATCTGAAGTTACAGCTCTGCTATTGTGATTTTCTTAAGATATGGACTGTTGTTACACATCCTGCCCCACCAATATTATGCGCAAGAGCATATTCTATATTGTCAACTTGCCTTTTCCCTGCCTGGTTCCTTAACTGCAGAACAAGCTCATAAATCTGAGAAACCCCTGTAGCGCTTATAGGATGGCCTTTTGCCTTTAAGCCTCCGCTTGTGTTTGTTGGAAAAGCTCCGTTAATGTTTACTGTTCCCTCTCTTATTAGCCTGGCTCCTTCTCCCTTGCAGCAAAATCCAAGATCCTCATAAGATATAAGCTCTACAGGTGTAAAAGCATCGTGCACCTCTGCAATATCAATATTCTTAGCTGTTATCCCTGCTTGCTCATAAGCTGTTTTTGCAGCATTAATTGTGGAGTTCCATGAGGTTATGTTTTCTCTTTCAAAGCTTGACAACTTGCTTGTGCTTAATGCAGAGCCAGCAATCTCTATATCTGTTTTATCCTTGCTTATTATAGCTGCAGCAGCCCCATTACAGGGTATACTACAATCAAACAGCCTTAATGGAGATGCAACTACCGGAGATTTTTTTATCATTTCTAAAGTAATTTTCTTTTTGTAGAACCTCGCCTTTGGATTGTCAAATGCATTCTCGTGGTTCTTTAAGGCCACCAGTGCAAGGTCGTCAGATGTTGCATCATATTTCATCATATATTGTTGTGCAACCAGGGCATTCTGCGCAGGAAATATCAGGCCCTCTGCCTGCTCATAGATTCTTTCTCCACCCCTTAGCATTTCATCTGTAGCCTTTTCTGATATGTTTGCAACTAATTTTTCAAAGCCTATAACCAAAACATTTCTTGCATTATTTACTTTTTGAAAACTTACAGCATCCCATAAAGCTGCACCCCCACCACAACATCCTGCTGGTACTGTCAACATAGGAATTTTTTTCTTAAGCATGCTGCTTATCATGGGAGCTGTATGTTTCTGCCTTTCTCCATTAGACTCTGCCTCACTACTTGAAATAAATACAGCATCTATATCTTCTAATGACACATTCCCAGAATCAAGAGCCTCATTAACACAATCATAAATTCTTTCATAAGACCAATCTTGGCTTACATCAAACTTTGACATACCAGTGCCTTTTATATATACCATTTTGATAACTAGAACTTCTTCCGCACCTTCATTCCCAAGCCAATTATTTTCGACTTTAGATTATCTGCTACGGTAATGTTCTCTTTATTGGGGTTTTGCAAAATACTTTTCAACAGAATTACCTTTTCTATGTCACCCATCTCTTCAGGAATCTCTGCTATCGCCTTTACCCCAAGTTTTTCCATCTGCTCTATAGCATCTTTTCCATATGCTACTAGCCTGCTTTTTTTCTGCAGCATCTCTTTTGTTATAAATGATCCTATAACTAAGTTAACTTCTTCTCCTAATAGTCCTACAAGTTTTGCTGTCATCTTTAACGCTATATTGAAAATGTAAGGATTTGCTTTGCCATCAATAAGCTTCATATTAGTATGTGCAGAGGCATTATTTTCAGCGGCTTTTAAAGGACATTTTATTGCTTCCAGTTCGTCTCCAATAACCTCTATCTTTTCTGTGTCACAATTTCCTACTCCTAGCACATCCGCTATCTTAAGGTAATGTGGTTTTTTAAGCATGCTAGCTTCAGTAAAAACAGCATCCAAAGCCACAGGATCCTTGCTTAAGAACAGCATATTCAAAAATGCAGGTTCCCCTAACAAAGTAGGACCTTGAGCTTGCAAACCTATTGTTGCATCTCCTATACTTAAGAATTCGGGCACAACCTTAATCAATTTTGGCAGTGTTTTTTCTATGTCGTTCTTAAACATCTTTTTTTGTGTCTCTTCATCAACTATCCTTAGCATATTTTCCATTGCTCCAGAAATCACTATCTGCGAATTTGTTTTCATTACAGGCAGGTTTATTACTTTCCTTTCAAGAATTTCTCTTGCAATCCTAAAATTAAAATTATCATATGTTTTTTCAATATATTCTGATTTGGCCAAGTCAATAAAAGATATTTCGTGCTTTTTGCAGACATCAAGAATTCCTGCTTTCTTCGCAGAGGCCATAGTATCATTACCTAGCATTGCTTGTTCTGCAACAACAATATCTTTGATACCTTTTTCCTTTAGGTATGTAATTAAAGCATCTAACAATTCAGGATTTGTTGTTACAGACTGGTATTGATATGCAGGCTCTATTATACTCGGCTTTATTAGAATCTTGTCTTCAGGCGATATGCCGTAGTTGTGCAGCAACTCTATAGATTCCTTCAGATATTCATAAACATCATACTTTATTTTTGTTATTATTACTGCACCATCAGTTGTAGCAAGTGATATTTCATAGTCCTCTCCTATTTTATACTCTCTCATCGTCTTCTTTGGAATCCTATTGCTATGTTCATCTTCCAGAAGCAGAACGTAATAAGGTATTATTGGGTGCATTGGTGATGGAATATTAACCTTTGTTATGCCTATGACCTTTGCTTTTTTGCTTACCTGCTTTACAATTTTCCCTTTAGTGTATATGTCTCTCTTAATAGGGTAAATCCATTTTCTCTTTCCATCTTCAGAAACCCATCTTATTATCATCTTAACCCCCTATGTGTCTTAGTATATGTACTGTCACAGTGCTCCCTACACCACCTACATTATGCACAAGACCAACTCTTGTTTTATCAAGCTGTCGCTTTTCTGCCTGGCCGCGCATCTGCTTTACTATCTCATAAATCTGAGAAACCCCAGTAGCGCTGACAGGATGGCCTTTTGCCTTTAAGCCACCACTTGCATTTACTGGCAATGTTCCATTTATTTTTGTAATGCCATTTCTGATTAATTTTTTCCCCCCACCTTTTTTTGCAAAACCTAAATCTTCATAAGCCATCAACTCTACAGGTGTAAAAGCGTCATGCAATTCAACAAAATCAACATCTTTTGGAGTTATGCCTGCTTGATTATAAGCGGATTTTACAGCAAGTATAGTTCCTTGCCAGGAAGTCATATCTTCCGATTCAAAAGCAGGCAGTCTGTCTACATATAACGAGGAGCCAGCAATCTCTATATCTGTTTTATCCTTGCTTATTATAGCTGCAGCAGCACCATCCACTGAAATACTACAATCAAACAGCCTTAATGGAGATGCAACTACCGGAGATTTTTTTATCATTTCTAAAGTAATTTTCTTTTTGTAGAACCTCGCCTTTGGGTTGTCAAATGCATTCTCGTGGTTCTTTAAGGCCACCAGTGCAAAATCTTTGATTGTTGCCCCGGACATTATCATATACTGTTGTGCAATAAGGGCATTTTGCACAGGAAAACTGAGGCCCTCTGCCTGCTCATAGATTCTTTCTGAAGCCATCATTAAATTGTCAGTGACATATTTTGTTGGAGCTGACGTAAGTTTATCTACGCCTACTACCAACGAATTTTTGGCTTGCGAGTTAATTATGTTCCATAGTGCTGCACCGCCACCGCTGCATGCAGCTGTTACTCTTATTATTGGTATATTTTCATCCTGCAATATACTGCTCATTACACCTTGAAACAGGCGTTGCCTTTCACCATCATTTGCAGAATCACCTTTTGCTATTATGATTTCATCTATTTCTGATAGAGGCATATCTGCATCATCTAAAGCCTCCATTATTGCATCATAGCAAAGCTCCTGTGTCGTTTTTACATGAACTCCAAACCTTGTCATTCCAACCCCTTTTATGTAGTGCATTTTAGATAAGAATCTGACTTATTTTTTGGTGTATCTTTCACGGAATTGTTTTTTGTCAACTATTGCTAAGACCATCTTTACTTTCGAAACCAATTTTTCTTTTCTGAAAACACTTCCACTTACAAAAGCTATTTTTTTGAACATAAAAGTAAGCTTAGCTTCAAACCTCAGAGTATGCCCTGGAAATGTTGGTCTGAAAAATTTTGCGCCCCTTATTTTATATGCCAAAATATCTTTCTCTTCGTGATTGGGTATATTATATCTTACGAGCATTGTTGCAGATTGCCCGAGACCCTCAACAATTAAGGCTCCTGGCATTATAGGGAAATCTTTGAAATGGCCTTTAAGGTAGCTTTCTTCTGCCCTTACTTCCCTTATTGTAACAATATCCTTTTTGTCAAGCTTTAAAACACGGTCAATAAACAAAAAAGGCTTATCATAAGGTATTATCTGCTTAATTCCATCTACATCTATTTCTCCGTTGGCATCCTTAAATTTGTCTATCGAATTCACGCTCAGACTAACATTAGAGCGTTTAAAAAGCTTTCGCTGGAAGGCATTTTCAGATAAAGTTAAATATTCCATCTTTTTTAATAGTTATATGGTTTCAATATTGGGTCTAGAAACAGGCCAAATAATATTAATTATTGGAGTAGTTTTAATAATCTCCTTAATATTTTTCAGAAGGTATTTTTCTGCATTGATTTATGATTTTGTTGTAGATCCTTTACTCTCATTTGCTGACAACTTTATTGCCGGCGCTGGACTGATTGGATTAGATTTCGGAGATTGGATTGCAGCGTTTTTAATTTTTAAAAAAGAGAAAAAGATTACAGGAGGTCCTATTGCAATGTTTGCTGCATGGGAAGCAACAAATTTCCTTCCAATAAGCTTAATACCTGTTGTTGGAGAAGCGGTGGAAATATTTTTTAATTTCTTTCCCGCTGTGTTTATTAGCAGAGTATTGTTTAACAAATTTCGCCCAGCTGAAAAAAAAGAACACAAACTCGAGAATGAAATTTCTATCGCTGAAACATTAGGAATCAAAGTTTCCAAGGAAAAAAAGGTCTTAAGGGATGTACAAAAGTTAATTAGAAAATCCGATCCTGTTGATGCTTTAAAGAAATTTAAATCAGAAGAGCCAGTTAAAGAAGTATCTTCTAAACTTAAGGATCATGTAGATAATTTAATTTCAGACGCAAACAATATCATCCAAAGCATCGCCAAGCAGAACATCCAGGCCCCCCAGGAAACAATTAATATATTGCAGCAAGGCATAAACCAAGCTGCGCAGTTACTACAACAAGCGCAAAATGCTGAAGAAAGTGAAGATTTTGAGACTGCAGCAAATTCTGCCATGCAGGCCAAAAATATCATAGTATCTGCTGCCCAGCAGTTTGATAGCGCTTTCCAGCAGTATCAATCTGGGTTGCAAAACCAACAGATGTAACCGGATTATACCAGATAAATATTCGCTTTTTCTTAGCCCCAAGATATGCAAATATTTATAAAATGAAAACCAATACATTAGACTATGGCGAAGAGAAAGAATAAGGACCAAGGTATTAAGAGAAAATTAGTTTCATCTCTGAATACCGCCCTCATACCTGCTGAATATTCTTATAAAGCCTTTAAAAAGTTATTCAATAAACTAAAAAAAGTAGCACCTTTGGTCTATGAGGAAGTTGATGCTTTAATTAAAAGCAATATTGTTACAGTTGATAAAAGGAAAAAGATATTCAAAAAAACTTATTTGGCTGAACTTGGGAATACAATAACCTCTAGTTTGATTAAAAAAATTCCAAGCATGGATGAAAGGCAGTTAAAGAAGATAGTAAGCAGCAAATCTTCCCAAACCTTTATGGATATGCTTGCTAAGGGCTTAAGCGTTAGTAGCTTTAGCGAGAAAGAATATACTATTCTAGCAAAAGAGAAAAAGTTTAAGAGAGTATTAATAGCCAACAGGGGAGAAATTGCTTTAAGGGTTATAAGGGCTTGCAGAGAACTAGGGATAGAAACTGTCTTGATTTATTCTAAACTGGATAAAGACACATTAGCAGTTAAGTTTGCGGATAAAGCCTGCTATATAGGCTCTAGTGTCAGTTATCTCGACATAGCTAAGATAATAAATATTGCAAAAAAGACAAAGGCTGATGCAATACACCCTGGTTACGGCTTTTTGGCGGAAAATGCAAAGTTTGCAAAATTATGCGAGAAAAACAAAATCAAATTTATAGGACCTTCATCAAAAACAATAGAGATCCTAGGCGATAAAGTAAAAGCAAAGAAGACTGTCCTTAAGGCAGGCGTTCAAGTTATAGGAGGAATTATGAAGCCTCTGAAGAACAAAAAACATGCATTTAAACTTGCCAACAAACTGGGATTTCCAGTTATTATCAAGGCAACAGCAGGCGGCGGCGGAAAAGGCATGAGAATAGTAAGGAAAGGGGAAGATCTAGCAAATGCCTATGAAAGTGCGAGTGCAGAAGCTTTCATGTCTTTTGGGAATAAGATCCTGTATATTGAAAAATATATTGAAGGGCCAAGACATATAGAATTCCAGATATTAGCGGATCCTTATGGAAATGTTGTGCATTTAGGAGAAAGGGACTGCAGCATTCAAAGAAAACACCAAAAACTTGTGGAAGAAGCCCCCAGCCCTGCTTTAAATAACGAGATGAGGGAAAAGATGGGAGAAGCAGCAGTAAAAGCAGTATCGGCTGCAAAATATGAAGGTGCAGGCACAGTAGAATTTTTGCTTGACAAAAATAAGAACTTCTTTTTTATAGAGATAAATACAAGGATACAAGTTGAACATGGAGTCACTGAAATGGTTACTGGAGTTGATTTGGTTAAGGAGCAGATTAAACTTGCAGCAGGAGCAAAACTCGCCTTTAACCAGGAGCACATCAAACTTGAGGGATGGGCAATAGAATGCAGGATTAATTCAGAGGATACATTAAACAATTTTACTCCATCCATAGGTACAATAACAAATTACCTTCCCCCTGGAGGTCCTGGCATTAGGGTTAATAGCATATGCCACCAAGGCTATAAAGTTCTTCCTGATTATGACTCCTTACTGTCTCTGCTCATATGCTACGGAAGCAATAGGAATGAGGCAATAACAAGAATGATAGGGGCCCTTAAAGAATATATTGTTGAAGGAGTAAAAACAACAATACCTTTTCATATTGCTGTCTTGCACAATAAGAATTTCATTAAAGGCAGAGTTACAACCTCCTTTATAGAGAAAAATGATATTATGAAATATGTAAAGAAGTATGCTGGGCAGAAAAAAAAACAATTAACAAATGGGCAGAAAGTTATTATTGTCACTACAGCTGCAACTAAATATATGGAAAAGAAAAACAGGACTTATAACAATAAGCCAAATGCATGGGTAACTGCCGGAAGACAGGAACTAATGGAAAACAGTTGATGCTGATGCTTAGATTCTATAATTTCAAAACTCTTTCTTCCACTAATGATAAAGCAAAGGAACTTGCAAAAAAAGGCCAGAGCAATCTGGTTGTTATAGCTGAAAAGCAGAAAAAAGGCCGTGGCAGATTTGGAAGGAACTGGAGCTCTGAACCAGGCGGCTTGTACATGACAATACTGCTGAAAGAAAAAAACATTGATAATCTTATGTATCTTACATTTATTGCTGCAGTGTCTGTTGCAAAAACAATAAAAAAACTATCAAAGCTGGATGCCAAGGTAAAATGGCCTAATGATGTTCTGATTAATGATAAAAAAGTCTGCGGTATTTTGACAGAGACAATTTGTGGAAATGAAAATTATGCTTTAGTGGGCATTGGAGCCAATATCAATCAACAAAAAATCAATAAAAGCATTTCCAATAAAGCTATTTCACTAAAAATCATTACCAATAAAGATTACAATATTAAAACTATGTTAAAATCAACAATCAGGGAATTCAATAATTTATATCTGCATTATAAAAATAAAAATTATAAGAAACTAATAAATATTTGGAAGAAATATTCACATACCCTAGGCAGGAATGTAAAAGCCAAGACTCTTTCTGGAGTCTATATCGGAAAAGCAATTGATGTTGATAATAATTGCAATTTGATATTGAGGTTAAATAATGGAAAGGTTAAGAAAATAGTTGAAGGGGATATATTCGTAGTTTAATTTTCTAATGATTTTCTTAATTCTTCTGGTATTTTTGTGGATTTCATTGTTTTTGTATTTACAAACACATTTACAGTATAGCCTTCTGCCAATAATTTATTGTCATTTTTCCTTATTATTTCATAATGGAATTTAATGCTGCTGTTTCCTATGTTTTCTATTGTCGTTTTGATTATTATAACATCGTTGTATTTTGCAGATTGTTTATAGATGCACTTTACCTCTACAACAGGGACTATAAGATCTCGCTTTTCAATATCTGAATAATCAAATCCATATCGTCTTAGGATTTCTGTTCTTCCCATTTCAAACCACCTGAGGTAGTTTGCATAATAAACAACCCCTTCATGGTCTGTATCAGCATAGTAAATACGCTGTTCTATTTGATTAGTCTTCATTATTAAAAATGATTACTGCATTATATTTAAAATTAATGAAAATTCTTTGAAATGAGAAATCTTTAAAAAGAGGGCAACATTACTCTTGAGAGATATAAATGGTGTTTTTAGACCAAGTACCTTTTTTGAAAAGAATGCTTGAGATGGGATATACTATAGCATTAGTTGTATTAATTAGCGGCATAGTTGGTTTAGTTCTTGCTTTTCCAGTCAAATTGTTATGGAATTTTGTTTTTGGATCCATCTTGACAATCAATGTATTTCAAGCATGGGCACTTAATGTTTTGATGGGCATATTGTTTGGGCAGAAGACTTCAAAACAATAAAAACCAAGGCGATATTATGATACATGAAGCAAAATATAAAACACTGTATGAAGCAATTTTCAGGCAAAGAAATGTTTTTTTGGATATAGCTATGATTGCTTTAAGCGTGGTTTTTTTGGCTTTAATAGCTAAAATCAGGATTCCTTTATGGCCGGTTCCTATAACCATGCAGACTTTTGGTGTTTTCACAATAGCTTTTTTCTTTGGCTCGTGGAGAGGGGCAATAACTCTGATTGGTTACATATTGGCAGGTCTAGTAGGATTTGCAGTTTTTGCAGGCAACAAAACCGGACTGGAAGTATTTTACACCATAAAGGAAGGTGCTGCTGTGTTGGGGCCTTCTGCCGGATACATAATAGGTTTCGTATTTGCTGCATTCGCAGTCGGCTGGATGATAGAGAAAGGATACGGAAGAAACTGGAAGTCAATTTTATTTGTTCTTTTGGTTGGCGAAATTCTTATCTACGCTTTCGGGCTTCCATGGTTATGGTTAGCGCTTCCAAACCTTACCTTTTGGCAGATGCTGATGGCAGGGCTTATCCCATTCATTATAGGGGATGCGCTTAAGATGATCGGTGCTGCTGCATTGTTTCCTTACTTGTGGAAAGGTGCAGAAAAAATAAAAAGTTAATTATTCAATAACAATTAGAATATCATCTTTACTGACACTATCATTCTTTTTTACCTTTATTTCCTTTACTATACCAGACCTTTTTGCTATTATGTCGTTTTCCATCTTCATTGCTATAAGCTTGATTAAGGACTGACCTTCTCTTACTTTTTCCCCTTTATTTACTTTTACCTCATAGATTGTTCCCGGCAATGGCGCTGTAATGACACATTTTCCAGAATCTTCAATCTTCTCCTTTTTTACCCTGTTGAAGATAGAAGCCTGAGTATCTTGTGTAGATTCAACCTCATAAACATCTCCATTGCAATGGACAAGGATTTTTCCATCACCAGTTTCTTCAACCCTGACATCATACTCTTTGCCATCCACCTTAATGGTTATATCTTCCATTTTACAGGGGCATATTTCCGTGCTTTTTTGCTGGCCTTCTCTCTCTTTTATTTATTAACATTTCCAGGCAGTTGATTAATGTCTTTCTTGTGTTCTTCGGTTCTGTTATTATGTCCACTTCACCATGCTTTGCTGCTTCGTATGGATTTAGAAATTTCTCTTTATACTCTTTTACTTTAGCAGCTTTGTTTTTTTCTTTTCTAAAGATTATATTCACTGCCTGCTCTGCCCCCATTACAGCTATTTCAGCTTGAGGCCATGCAATTACCTTGTCAAATCCCATATCCTTACTTACTAATGCAATGTAAGCACCACCATAGGCTTTTCTCATAACTAAGCTTATCTTAGGCACTGTAGCTTCAGAATAAGCATAAAGTACTTTTGCACCATGCCTTATTATTCCGTTATGTTCTTGGTTTACACCTGGAAGATACCCTGTAACGTCTACTAAATTTATTATTGGGATGTTAAAGCTGTCACAAAATCTTACAAACCTTGCAATCTTATTAGAGCTGTTTATGTCTAAACAACCAGCAAGTATTTTTGGCTGATTTGCCACTATTCCTATTGTGTTGTTGTTTAGTCTTGCTAAGCCTACAACTGCATTTTGAGCATATAATGGCTGTATTTCAAGGAAAGTGTTTTTATCTATAATCTCTTCTATAATACTTTTGACATCATAAGATTTCTTTGAGTCTTTTGGTATTATGTCTTTTAATCTTGAGTTTATTCTATTTTGGTTATCATTTGTGTTTATTACTGGTGGATTTTCCATATTGTTCTGAGGCAGGTAGCTTAGCAGTAATTTAATTGTTTCAAAGGATTCCTTTTCATTTTCTGATATGAAATGAGCTACACCTGATTTTTCATTATGTACTAAAGGCCCTCCTAAACCATTAAAGTCTATGCTTTCACCTGTAACGCTTTTTATCACATCCGGACCAGTAATGAACATGTTGCTTATCTTTTTGGTCATGAAGACAAAATCAGTCAATGCCGGGCTGTAAACAGCAATTCCAGCGCATGGCCCCAATATAACAGAAATCTGAGGTATAACGCCAGAAGCAAGAGTATTTGCTTTGAAGATTAAACCACCAGTATCTAAACCACGTATCCCTTCCTGGATTCTTGCTCCACCAGAGTCAAATAAGCCAATAGTTGGGCATCCAATCTTTAATGCATGCTGCATTATCTCAGCAATTTTTAAATTGTGCATCTCTCCCATTGAACCCCCCATGAAGGTAAAATCCTGAGCATATATACAAACTGGCTTTCCATTAATCTTACCATAACCTGTTATAACACCATCTCCTGCTTTCTTCTTATTCTGTAAATCATAATTATGGCTCTTTAATTCAGCTAATTCGTTCAGCTCTGTAAATGAACTTTTATCCAGAAGTATCTCAATCCTTTCTCTTGCTGTCAGCCTGCCTTTAGCATGCTGTTTTTTAATTGATTCTTTATCTGCATTAGAGCCATTTACCATATATTTAACCACCCTTAGAGCCTAGAAGTTAGCTATATCGCTTTAAAAATGTTGTGGAAAATGGAGTTTTGGTGAAGAAAAAGGATACTTAACAGATGTTAGATACCATTCCCCCAACCACAAACACACAACCCCTTCCAAAAACTTAAATAATATAGGATAATTCAAAGTAAAAAATCGTTTAAATGAGCTTTCTTTGCTTGTTTTTTCGATAATATGGGGTTGATTTTTATGGCTGTAAAGAATGGGGATAAGATAAAGGTTGAATATACTGGAACATTGGATGATGGAACTGTTTTTGACACTTCAAAAGAAAAAGAGCCTTTAGAATTTGAAGTTGGTTCTGGCCAGATAATAAAAGGTTTTGATGAAGCAGTTGTGGGAATGGAAAAAGGAGAAGAAAAAAGCATTAAAATAGAGTCAAAGGATGCTTATGGAGACCCAAACCCAGAGTTGACAAAAAAAATACCAAGAGAACACTTGCCTAAGGAGCAGGAACTAAAACCGGGAATGATGCTTAGATTAAAAACACCCGATGGCAGACAAATTCCAGCAAAGATAACTGGAGTCACAGATAAAGAGATAACAATTGACTTAAATCACCCCTTAGCTGGAAAAAGCCTGAATTTCAAGGTCAAGATTGTAGAAGCTTAGAACAACCTAAATCCGCGACCTTCTTTTGTCCCTAGAATCCCCCCTTCAACTATCTTGAAAGTTA
>Ga0208409_1000679_pt1 | contig 14492 bp, 19 predicted proteins | sample ETNtaG_29_FD_185784 | JGI IMG/M metagenome (GOLD analysis project Ga0208409, IMG submission 185784) | Marine microbial and viral communities from oxygen minimum zone, Eastern Pacific Ocean - ETNP201406SV201 (SPAdes) (version 2) | ecosystem: Environmental > Aquatic > Marine > Oceanic ...
AAAAGGATATTAAATATTTTCAAGTATTTTTTGAAAACGAGGATCATCCAAATAATCAGACCAAATTGGATTAACTTTATAAATACCCTTTCTTGGAAAAACAGGTATAGTGGTTAATTGATTTAATTCGTTTAGTGCCATTTCTTTTTCGCCAAGAATTGCATAAATATCTGCCATATGCCTTATATACCAAATACTGCCTAAAGCATCCTTTGATAAAGGCCATAAGCTTTTTGCAGAATTTCCCATTTTAATAGCCTTTTCCATGTCGCCTAGATGAGCATAAGTTTTTCCAAGCAGACTCCTGTATCGGGGATCTTCCGGATGTTCCCCGATCTTGTCGAGCAAATGATTCCTGGCCTCTTCAAATTTTGCTGTTGATCTTTCTGTTAATCCTTGCAAATCATAGATCCAGCCATGATAGAATGACTTCAGATGAATTTCGTGTTGATCTTCACTCTGGTCTTCGGGAATTCCATTCAATATTTTTAACGCATCATTATAATTAGAATCCAGTATATCAATTAAGGCCAATTTCCAATTAAATTTATCATCCCCAACAATTTCTTGAGTCCTTTTGATCTTCTGCCTTGTTTTCACAATATCCCCATACAATACTAAATATTGCCAATCTTTATAGCTTCTATTGGTCACATTTTCAGGTTGGATATCCAGAGCTTTATCCATCCATTCATTTGCTTTTTCTATATCACCCAGAATCAGATATGTGGGAAACAGCTGCCCCATCATGGTCGCATTTCTTGGATCGGATTCCACCGCTCTTTCTACATATTCAGCAGATTTTTTAAAATTTCCCTGGCGTCTCACAACCCAAGCCATAACAGATAACGCGATCTCACCATTTGGATCCAATTTATTCGCTATTTCAAATTCATACATGGCTCGATCATAATCGAGATATCCTCTATAGAAATATAATCCCAGGGCAACATGAGCTTCGGCAGATTCAGGATCCAATTCTAATGCTTTATCTGCAGCAGCTTTTGATCTAGCAAGCATTGCAAATGTTTTTTCTATTCCACTGAAATAAATCCAACCTTCCGTTTTGGATAGGTCTGCATATGCAACCACAAAATTTGGATCAAGCTCAATGGCTTTGTTCAGTAGATCCACGATTAAATATAATCCTTCTTTATTTGGAGGAGCATTTTTGGATCTTAAATAATAGTCATATGCCAAAGAATTATCTGTTAGCATATTGGATAAATGCTTTTTATCTGATTCAGATAATTCCGATTTCAAAGCATTGGCAATATTTTTTGCTACATCGGTTTGTACTGAAAAAATATCTTTTAGATCGCGATCATAACTATCCGCCCAAAGGTGTTCATCGGTTAATGCATTGATCAACTGGCCGGTTATACGAACCCTTTCTCCGGCCCGACGCACACTCCCTTCCAGGATATTAGACACACCCAATTCTTTCGCAATATCCTTGATGTTCATTTTTGAATCTTTATACTGCATGATGGAGGTGCGGGAAATGACCTTCAATCCTTCAATCTTGGATAAATAGGTAATGATGTCTTCCGTTATGCCGTCGCTGAAATATTCATCATCTTTGCTGTCGCTCATATTATCAAACGGCAGGACAGCAATGGACCGATTGTTTTCAACAGGATTGTTCTTTCCTAATGAACTGGCAACAAAATATCCGAGCAAAACACCCAGAATAATCCCGCCTGCAGCAAACCAAGTCCTCTTTTTAGCTAAGGTGGAACGCGTATCGGATGTATCCATCGGCTGACTTCTGACTAAACCTTTCTCGGTTACATCAAATACCCACGAAAAAACAATGATTACCGGAAAACCGATAAACAACAGAATGATAATCATCCGCCCTGCCCATTCTGGAATGTCAAACATGGGAAACACAATTTCCACAATTTGCATAATCACAAAAGCCACCACAGCATAAGCAGTTGCAGTACGAAAGACTTTCCGCTGTTTTAGTTCTTCTAAGAAACTCATTTCTAACCCAATATTGTTATTCTGAAGGATCCCGATTTATCGGGAAATTGAAGAATCTCAAGTATTTGTTTATTATAGAACGATTGTTTGAGAGCCTTCCTGTCCGGCCGGTAGGCGGGTACCTTCGGCTCAGGATGACAATGTTGGTTTTTGGAAGCCAAGCTTTCCTCCTTACGTTTAGTGAAGCTACACAGGAGAGACGATATAAAACAATTTATGGGGTAAGTTGCTTTTTAGAGGACGAAACGCAGATAAACAGCGGTTCCTTCATTGAAGGCATTATAAATCTTTCTGTCTTAATCCCTACAAAACCCTTAAACGCTGATTGGATAATTATACTTTATTTATCCAAGATTGGTTTGTGTCCCATTAAAAATGTTCCATTATTAGGGTATATTTGACTTTGTTTGATTAAGATTGATTACCTTATAACTTATAGACTTTAAAAGTATAAATAGAAAGCCCCCGTCCTAAAACAGGGGCTTCCGTCAGAGATAGTTGGTGTCGGGGTGAGAGGATTTGAACCTCCGACCCCCTGCTCCCAAAGCAGGTGCGCTAACCGGGCTGCGCTACACCCCGAAAATTTTAAGCTGGGTGAGTGACCGGACTTGAACCGGCGGCCTCCTGGGCCACAACCAGGTGCTCTAACCAGCTGAGCTACACCCACCATACAGCGCCAATCAATAAACCACATGATTGAAGCGCCGGAAATTAGATGTGATTTATGATTTACACAAGTCGAACAAAAAATTCCTGATTCCCGAATCAGGTTTCTTCCTAATTTCTTCCATGCGCCTCCTGAACAGATACATCCAGAAAGAGCTGTTTTTGCCATTCATCTTCTCTTTGCTCATCATCGTTTTTATCCTGTTTACAAATTTTTTCCTCCGTGCCTTAGACCGGTTCCTCGGAAAAGGGTTAGACCTGCCTACCATATTGGAGTATCTGGTATTAAATTTAGCATGGATTATCTCACTGGCAGTGCCCATGGCGGTCCTGATTGCTACACTCATGTCTTTTGGCAGAATGTCAGAAGATAATGAGATCATTGCAATGCGCGCCTCCGGGATCAGTTCCCTTACGGTTATCCGCTCTGCCCTGATATTCGGTTTGTTAGTTGGTACTGCTCTCGTTTTGTTTAACAATTTTATTCAGCCTGATATGAACTTCCGTGCCAGGCTTCTTTCCGGCGATATTTACCGGAAACGGCCCGGCATGATTGTCGAGCCGGGTCACTTTATTGATGATCTTCCAGGCTACAGCATGATCATCCGCGGTAAAAAAGGGGAACTGATGGAAGATGTACGAATCTTCAGTAAAACCAATAAAGAATCACAAACGAGTATCCAATCCAAGACAGGATCCCTGTCCGCAATTGATGATGCAATAATCCTCAATTTGTATGATGGAGAAATTCATGAATTGGATTTAAAGGGCTATGAACATTACAGGCGCATAAAATTTAAAAAACATGTTATTACGCTCCCTGCTGATGACCTGCTCCTTTCCCGCAGGGATTCCTCCAGCCGGACTGCCCGGGAAATGACTGTTCCCATGATGGTAGCAAAGCAGAAAGTATATGAACGGCGAATCAACGTGGTCAAAAAGCGGCTTGCCAAATCATTCAAACGTACCATAGGTGACAGCATATTTTATAAAAATCCTGAACTGGCTTTAAGCGTTATACAGCAGGAACAAGCCCGTGTAGAAAAAGATTCTTTACTAAATTCTGCTCAGGTTCGGGTGAAAAAACGAAAGCTCAGAACCCTGGAGCATCAGGTGAAAAATGAGTTTAATCTCATCAACAGCTACGTTCGCAGTCAAAATAAATACGGTGTGGAAATTCATAAAAAATTTTCCCTCCCGTTTGCCTGTATTCTCTTTGTCCTGCTTGGCACATCCCTGGGTATCCTCGCTAAAAAGGGAGGGTTTATTGTGGGAATCAGTCTCAGTTTTGGGTTTTTCCTGGTGTACTACTTATTCATGATTGGAGGTAAAGACATGGCAATTCGAAACCTTGTCACTCCGGCTATAGGGCTGTGGACACCCAATGTAATACTCCTCATCATTTCACTCTACCTGACATTCCACACAGTTCGAGAGCGAACTCCTCTCAGGATAAACTGGCCGGAATTAAACATAAGGAAATTACTCAAACGAAAAAAATAATCATTATATCTGAATTTATTTAAAACTGAGATTTCTATATACCTGAATTGTTGTCATCTGTGGATATTACTCCTAAATTTCCGACTTGTTTTACAAACTGTACAGAATAAATTAGAGTAATTGAATGGTAAAAGTAATAGACTTCTATAAACCGGTTCCTAAAGTTATTGAGACGGTTGCAAAGAAAAAGAAACGCCCCAAATTTATGGCTGTAGTTGATGAAGATAACTGCACCGGCTGTCAGGTATGTATTCCATTCTGTCCTGTTGATTGTATTGAACCATTAAGTAAAGAAAAATATGAATCCCCTCCTACCCCACCCGTCCAGGTGAGGTTTAACGAATGTATTGGGTGCAATGCCTGTTTTAAGGCTTGTCGGCAGCTCACCTGGGATGCGATTAGGATGATTCCAACTGATGAATTTGAAGCAATTTATAACATCACGATTGATTAGAAGATTCTTTTCCATCTAATTTAAAATATAAAATATCATTATGTGGATTTTTATGATCAGTTGTTATCTCTTGACAGGATGCTCCCTGCTGTTATTTATCTTAACAGGGATCCAGGGATATTTTCAGTTCCCTGTATTTGGTCTTAACCACCCTGCCCTTGCCCTGCTTACTGCATCAATATATTTGTTTACAGAGTCGCTGATCACCTTCTTTTTTGTTGGGGCTGGTGCCGATATTAAACAATATATGGCCGAAGGCCTGGCGGAAGAAACGGATTACAATCAATCAATTCTTATTAAAAAGAAATTATATCCCCCTACCATGCTGAATATCCTTCTGGTAATAATTGTTTTTATTATCGGTGGTGCAGTAGATACAAATATTTTCCCCTCATGGCCTCATGGGCTTCTCTATGTAATTACTTTGGTCCATTTTTTAAAAATGATAAAAACTCAGAATTCATGTTTCAAAGAAACGGTGGCCATCAGGATTAATATTGCAGAAAAAGGCAATGCAGGCAATCAACCCCAGTCCTCATGAGTTATTTTTACATCCCCTTAATTATTTTAATGGGAATCACCATTGTTATTATATGTGTATTATACATCCAGCGGGAAGAGACACCGGCAAACGATGATCAGGAGGACTTGGAGGAATGGACCTGTCCTGAATGTGGTTTTTCAGTCCAGCTTGGTACCGAATGCCCATATTGTTACACCAAAAAACCAGGATAATATGCTGACCATTGGAAAATTATTTCAGGCCATGGGCATCGCTGTGATTGGAATCGGTTTTATTTCAAGCTTTCCCGAAATAATCAATTGGAAACCAGCGATCTCCGGACTAATGCTGTTTACCATTGGCTGGTGTATTGAACGATATATTGTTAAATAGTCAATTAATTGGATTAGGACATAATAAGTGACACTCAGAATAACAGCCCTGTTCGTACTCCTGATGGGAAGTTCTTTTTCTCAAACAATGGAGATTTTGTCGGCTGAGGATGCTCATTATGTAAAGATAACACCGGTTCATCTCACCGATGATTTTCTTTTTTTTCAATCTGATTCTATAAAAATTGAAGAAATCAATTCAGTAAGAATGATAAAAAACAATGATATTCCTATCACAATAAAAGCTGTGCTTGCAACTGGGTATTTTTCACTGTTTTATTACATGCTTGAATACATGTATAAAGAAGCTCCATTTACAATCCCTCAGTTTTCTGGTGTTTTCTCAGTCTTTGTTATAGCGGGAACAGGAGCAGGAATAATTTATGGAAAGATAATCAATTCTTATCCCAAGGGAAAAACCAGTTACGACTTTAGTACAATGCCTGTGAAAGAAAAATACGCAATACTTCAACAAATTCTCACCGAGAATAAAGTGCCATTTCATAAGACGCCATGATAAAAAAACTGATCATATATGCTGTTATTGGTCTTTTAACAGGGAATACATTCGCTCAGCAGGACTACGTATATACCAGGCCGGGATGGCTCACATTCTTAAAAAACATCCCTGGTGATATGCGGGATTACACCAGGAATCCCTTGACAAAGAAAAATTTATGGGGTCTTACCGCAATAACTGTCAGTACTGGTCTTATGATTTATTATGATGATAAACTGCTTAATGCCTCAAATGAATTAAGTGACAAGCTTGGATTGTCTGAACAAACCAACTGGAGGATGGAACACATAGGCGACGGCTATCTGCAATTATATGTGGCTTCAAGTCTTATCGGTTATGGATTGTATTATAATGATAATCGGGCATTGCAATCTGCAAGCCAGATTTTTGAAAGCGTATTCGCATCAGGAACAATTGTTCAACTGATAAAACATATTACAGGGAGAGAAAGCCCTTTTGTAGCTACCACACCAACAGGCAGGTGGAGGTTTTTTCCCAACCAGATTGATTACCATAATAGAGTGCCCGAGTTTGATGCCTTCCCATCCGGACATATTTCTAGCATTACAGCAATGGTTGTAGTCCTCTCAGAAAACTATCCTGAATATACCTTCATCAAACCTTTGGGGTATCTTGCAGTTGGGCTCAATGCAATTGGCATGATGAACACGGGGGTGCACTGGATAAGTGACTACCCTATTGGCATCGCATTAGGATACAGTTTCGCAAAAATTGCGGTGAAAAGGGGACGGACTCAAATAAAAACTTCTTTAAAAACTCCGCCCTCTTTTTCAATTTATCCATTATTTGTATCTAAGGACGGCTTTGGGATTCACATGTCCCTTACTCTATAATCCTCTGCATTTACCGTAACTGCTTACACGAACCCGGGGCAGGTATTTTAATATAACATTACATAAATCATGACCCCTGTAACGGAAGCATAGAGCCAGACAGGAAGAGTGATTTTTGCAATTTTCCGATGTTTACCGATTTGATCATTCCAGCCGCGATAGAGTGTTATAAGTGCCAGCGGCACAATAATTGCTGCCAGAAAAATATGGGAAATTAAAATAAAGTAATAAAGTGTTATCCAATCACCAGTATACAATTTAGGACCACTTTTGAACCAGTGATAAACTACATAACTCATAAGGAATGCAGCAGATGTTCCAAAAGCCGACAGCATAATATTTTTATGAAGCTGACGTTTATGCTGTCGAATCAGAATGAAGCCAATTAATAATAAAACAGTAGTTATTCCATTTAATACTGCATTGAGAATTGGTAATCCAGAAACATCTAATGAACCCTCAATACCTTCCGGCCTTGGCCCAAGGATCAAGAAGGCAACTGCACCGGAAATAATCACAGAAATTATATAAATAATCCGGAGCCAGAAATTATCAGTATGTTCTGTCAGAATTCTAATTGATTTGTTTTAGAAGATATTTTATGTCACGTTTCAATGATTTATGTTCTGAAGGTTCAGTTCCGCTATAATATCCACGCAAATTTCCTTTGTCATCAACCAAAGCGAGTTGTGTGCTGTGAAAAACAATTTCATCAACATCTCCCATTTTGAATCCCTTACCAATCAGGTTTTGAATTTCCTCATAGTTTCCTGTTACAAATGACCAAGTTGATGTATCCGCTCTGTTTCGATGCGCATAGCTGGAAAGTATTTCCGGGGTATCATAATCAGGATTCACTGTAAATGAAACAAACCTCATATCTTCGTAATCTTTGAAGTCTTTTTGGACAGTCCTCATGCGTTCAGTCATAATGGGACACGGGCCGGAACAGGTAGTAAAAATGAAATCAGCCAGCCAAACTCTTCCCTCCATATTTTGCAATGTGAACAGATCATCATTTTGATCCACGAGATGGAATTCAGGGATTTTACCAATAACCGGTATTACCGGTTCTTTTTTCAATTGTAAAAGAAAAATTAGAGCAATTATAACTGCAAATGTAATACCATAATACCACGGCTTATACGACATGTTCAAATCCCCTTGTCAATAATAATAATTACAAGTAATAGTGGCAAATAGAATACAGACGCTTTGAGAATTATTGATGCATTCTTTAATGATTTTTCCCTGAGCATGGGAACAGCTGAATAAAAATATCCCAGCGTAATAATAGCAGCGCCAAACAGATAAATATCACCCAGCATACCTGAAATAAATGGCAGGAAACACACAGGAAACATGAGACTAAGATGCCAAAATATTTGGCGCATAGTGCGTGCACCATCCGGTTCTATAACCGGAAGCATTTTAAAGCCGGCTTTTTCGTAATCATCCTTACACATCCAGGCAATTGCAAAAAAATGCGGGTGCTGCCATAAATAGAGAATTGCGAATAAAATCCACGCACCTGAATCAATACTGCCTGTAGCAGCAGTCCACCCGCCAATGGGCGGCAACGCCCCCGGGATTGATCCCAAGGAGGTGTTCAGCCAGGTAATTCTTTTCATTGGAGTATAAATGAGAACATACATAAAAGCCGTTAATAAAGAAAGAAATCCTGTCAGAAGGTTCACTCTCCAAACCAAAAGGACGCTTCCTGTGAGGACCAAAATCAATCCAAAAAGGAGTGCATCCTGAGGCTGAATAAGTCCAGCAGGTATTGGCCGGTCTCGTGTCCGTTCCATAAGACAATCCTGCTCCCGCTCCAGATACTGGTTTAAAGCTCCTGCTCCTCCTGCTGATAATCCAGTCCCTAATAGAGTCCAAAATAATTTCAACCAGGAAGAAATTTCTTCACTGCCCAGATAATACCCTAAAAGGGTAGTGATTAGGACCATTAAAAGAATACTTGGTTTAGTAAGATCAATATATCCTTTTATTTTAGCAGTTTTGTATTTCTCTTGTTTCATTCTCTCAATTTTTCCCCTGTAATCTAACCGGTAAAATCCTTAGAACCATTAACATACTCAATCCAAGAATTGCTGCACCGTTCACTACATGGATGCTGGTAATGAGTGGTTCTTTCAAGGACCAAATTGTAAAAGCACCCAGCGTAATTTGTAGAAGTAAAAGCATATCTAACAACACGGTTTGTCGGTATATACGATTATCACTGTCTTTCATCTGATATATTTTCCATGACAGCCACCCGATAGCAATAGCAACGCTAACACCACCGAGACGGTGCAAAAAATGCACAACTACCTGGCTCATCGAAACGAAGGGTACATCAAGATCAAACTGCATGGCATGTACCGTGTTTAACATGGCCTGGTTAAAAGGTGGCAACAGATATCCTCCTGCAAGCGGAAAATCGGGAATTGCTAAGCCCGACTGTGTGTGTCTCATGAGAGCGCCAATTATCAATTGGACATATACCAGCCCCGTAACCCAGTATGCCGGTATTCTCAATTCAGCATAATCAACCTTATCATAAGGAATACGATGAGCTCTCTCATCTGATAATCCATAAGCAATGAGAATAGTCACCATAAAAAACGTCTGGGCAAATAAAGCATGAATTACAGAAATAGGCGTTGGCTGTAAAAACAGCACTGTCAATCCTCCAAAAAGTCCTTGAGCAATGACCAGGCCAAGGGCAAAAAACCCAGTCTTCTTTAACCACAATTGATCATCTGTATGATATATCGAAAATGCTAAAATCAGAGTCAAAAGGCCTACAATGGCTGCAATCATGCGATGGCCGTGCTCGTAAAATATCCCGCCAATCATATCTGAAAGCGGAAATGCAAACATTTGGTACCCATAAGACGTTGGCCAATCTGGTACAGATAAGCCAACTTCATGGCTTTTTACTAACGCTCCTGCGAAAATTAAAAATAAAGTAGATAGGACCAGTAGTTTTGATAAACGACGTACCCAGATATTAGACGTTCGTTTGTGATAATTATTTTCCTCCATCAGGCGCGATGGTAAACCAAATTACAGATAAAAATTCATTAGCAGTAGTAAACGCCCATGAACTTCCTTTAGCTATTGTGAATAAAGTGTGTTATTCTTTCTTAGGTAGTCTTTTAAATGTAAAATCTTGAATCGCCACACTGTCCTTCAGAATTACTGTCGCTGTTTGAGAACCAAGTTTTTTTCTGTTTTCATGCCAAGCCTCTATTACATAAGTCCCCGGTTCTAATCCAGTAATTTCATAAGTTCCATCACTCGCTGTAACTGAATAGCATGGATGATCAAAAACACCAATGTATGCTCCCATCCATGGATGAACATCACATTTTACCTTGAACGGAGCTTCCGGCTTTCCAAATACCATGGATAACGTTTTCTTTGTTCTTGGCATTGCCTTGTTGAATTCTTTATTCACCTTTGGCAGTCCATGAATATTATGAAGCGTACCGTCGTTGTTTAAAATATCCAATTGCTGACCTGCCATAATTCCCACAACGTGGGGAGAGTAAACGCACCCTTTTTGATCAATAACCACAGGTTCTTCCGGTGATGAATAATCAATATTTAATCCTTCTATTATAAAAACAAGTACATTTTTAACACCCTTATTTTCATCCAGGACTAACCCTTCTTTTTTGGGCACTACCTCATTATTTGCAACGCATACGGGATCAGCATCAAGTTTAAGCGGTTTCATTTTTGGTGCTTTGCCTTCAAATGTTATTGTCCCGGTTATTGATCCTCCCGCATATATAATTCCAATTGCTGAAAGAACTATCATTTGTACCAGTAATTTTCTACCTACCATTTATCTGTCTCCTATCTTCTATTATAAAAATTTAGTTAATTCAAAATAAAAATTATTTTATTACCGTAAATAATACTGTTTATTCCATTTCAAACCCAAGGGATTTTGTATGCAATTACCATAAATTTGGTTGAGGTAGTTGAAATATGTTTTTACCATCCCTTACCCAGCAGTACTACAAACATTGTCTTTATCATAATTTTCAAGTCAAAAATAAAACTGAGATTTTCAATGTAGTAAAAATCATATTTTTGTTTTAAAGTGTTTTAGGGTAGCACTGGTGGAATAAGAAGGAGAGGTTAATGTCTCTTGTCTACTGGTAAATTTGGCTGGATTATTAGTTTTATTCATCGTTTAAAACATAATTGACTAATGCGGACTAAAAAAAACGGAAGTTCAAGGACCAATCAGATACATATTATTTCTCGTAAAGAAAAAAAAGTTGGTTGATACTATAAAAGGTTTACCAAATAACCTTCTGGACATTGGTATCCTAGTGAAAGATCCTGTTTTATCATAGAGTTTTAACCCAGAAAACTTTAATAATGCAACAATATTTTGGTAGGTAAAAGTAGCTATGTGTCCCTGTGTGTCATTCTTTTTTAACATATTGCCAAATAATTCACTCCAACAATACGGATTTGGAACTGAAATAATAAGTTTACCATCATCTTTCAAGACTCTTTTTAATTCTTTTATAAAGAAAGTGGCATTCTCAAGATGTTCCATTACTTCCAAACAAATAATATAATCTGCAGTTTTATCATCAAAGGGAATACCTTCATTCACATTAGAGCATATAAATTCATCAGGATTATATCCTTCAATCTTTTTGAGTGTACCTTCATCTATATCTACTGCCTTATATCCAATATTCTCTTTAGTATTTATCAACATTTTACGTAATTCTCCAAACTTGCATCCAATCTCATATATTTGTAATTCTTCGCAATCCATTTTTATCCATTTCATCACGTTTTTATAACGTATTATAGCCTCTGGATCATTTTTATCGTAAGTCTTACCACTCTCCTTATAAAACTTTTCTTTTGTTAATTCAGGCATAAAATTCCCCCAATTGTACCTGTGAAAAAATTTGTCCCTTTGAATCCAATTTTATTACACAAGCAATAAAAAACCACAATGGTAATCCAATTATTAATAGAACAATAGCAAAAACAACATCAGAAATCACTTTCACTTTTCTGGCGTAAAAGTGTTTTAAGATAAAACTAGTGGAATAAGAAGGAGAGGTTAATGCCTCTTGTGCACTAGTAATTTTGATGGGATTATTAGGTTTATTCATCATTTAATATTATAATAAATACCAATAGAAATTGACAACTTTTCAATATCTTCCCCCAAAGATAGATCCAATTTATAGGGGTCAAAACCTGGATTTTTCCAGCGAATGAATTCAACACCAGCTTGAACACCCAGTTGATCTTTTATAAATGATCGTTGAATTAAAACCTCAATTACCATGCGATTTTCAGAGCTTCCAGAAAACCTATTATATAGAAAATCCTCATATTGGTTCTCAAGCATCTCTTCCGTTAGTTCACCCCGCGTTACATCAGAATATGTAATGGTCAAACCGTAATTGTGAAACGATTTCTCATACTTGATAAATAATTCTTGAGCATGAGGCCCCGCCCAAAATCCAAGGGGATATCCATGGCTGTAGTAGTCATTAATTGAAAAACGATGTCGGTATATTCGGTGGTCTGTCCAGGTAAATTCAGCTTCTAATTTGTCCGATTTCATGAAAAGTTCAGTCCAGGCAAATCCAAACTGCCAACCGAACCAATTATGATTAGATTTGTTAAATGTCCACTCCGGTGTCCATTCATCAATGTATAATGAAAAATATACTTTAGATTTTGGTTTGATTCTCCAATTTACATCAATTCCAACTTGAGCATTGTCTACATCTCCTAAGTGATTTTCCATATGCCAAAGTGATATAAAAGGCATTAAATATTGGAAATCAACCTGCCGAGAGGCATAAACAACTGACTCGTTGACACCTAAGATTAGATTTGGATAAGGAGTCCATTCTAGCCGATGAGCCGCAATTGAGCGTGGAACGTCAAAGGATCTTTTGCCAATTTCATTATAGTAAACATTTTTAGATGAATCAGGGATCTGACTATTAAGGAATCCGTGGAAATAAGAAAAATCAAGCTTCGATGTCAATTCCCATTCAAAACCAAATTGAGGATAAGCCGGTGGTTTATTTGATATTATTAATGAACGAGTCCCCGGACCCCAGTGACGGTCGAATTTCCCAAAGGAAAAAGTAAAATTTGGCCGATCATAGGTTATTTTTGTTGTTGCGTATTCAACCCAATGGGTTGAACCATCTCTCGAAGAGTCTAAAAAGGGCAAGCCTTGTTCTGGAGAAAAGTCAAATAATTTGCCATGTATCTTGCCGGTTATACCCATTGCAATAAAAGTCCCCGAGACTGACCAACTATTCAAACGTGCATTAGCGCTAATCCCTAACCCGGCGATTGTCGTTGAACCCTTTTCATTTATATGCCAAATCCCCCCAGCCGTTTTATGCTTCACAAAGGACATCGGTCTAATGTTAAATGCTGTTTGAGCAAAAGATAGAGATGGCAGCAGAATAACTAGAATAAGATAGTTGATCAATCTGATATTTATCATGTCGTTCTATTGACTCCGGGCACCTCTGAAGACTATATTAATTATGGCTCTGAAAAAGTATATCAAATCTGTTTTGATTGGATGTTCATGTTTTTGTTTTAGATATTTTCTTTCACTCTCGACAATTTCATCAAAGGATTGAGGTGTATCAGCATAGTAAGGGGGCACCAAACCAGGTTTGGATTTAATTCTCAGTTTTTGCATGTCTTTTGGATAAAGACTGAAATATTGTTCACTTAGCGCCCGCACACCAACTAATTTCAAATCCCCCTTTAACCAATTATAAATCTGGGGAAGTTCATCTATAAAACAGCGTCTCAAAATCTTACCCCATTGGGTAAGCCTGTAGTCATTTCTCATTTTCCCAAAACTATCAAGATGATATTCATCATAAATTTCTTTTTGAATAAATTCACTATACGGGTGCATCGTTCTAAACTTAAATATAGTTATCATTTCCCCGTTTAAGCCAATCCGCTTTAATCGGACAATTGGATGGTATGAAGGATATTCTTCAGGAGAAACAGTTTTTATTTTCTCACATATAAAATACAGTTTATCACCGAAGATTTTTTCTTTAATCAACTGATAACCACAGAAAGACAGACGCCCAAAGACTTCAGCTTTTGATAAAACTCTTTTTTCTCCTTTTGTTAAAATAAAGTAGAGTTGTTTTGTCCCTGGCAGTTTTGGGAAGACACGATAGAAAATAAAATGAAAGGGGTATAGCATGATAAATAAAAAACGCGGCATTTCTGACCTCAAACGATTTCTAATCATTTCTAATGGCTCAAAACAACCAACTATCAATCCGCCAGGGCTAATTTTATTGTAGCAAGTTAATAAGTATACATTCAAGCGACGAATATTGTTCAGTTTATAAAGATTTATCAATAGACTGATAGACTCATTCTGTAAAATTTGTATATTAATTAGAGATACTGTATTAAATAATCTTATCTCATCCTGTCCTGCTTTTTCTGTCGGAAGGTGCTTCGAAAGAAAGTGGTATAGTTCATTCTTATAAGGTAAGTAGATACGCTGGAAAATTGATGTTAATTTTTGTGTAAACCTATATTGCTC
>Ga0208409_1000688_pt1 | contig 14426 bp, 7 predicted proteins | sample ETNtaG_29_FD_185784 | JGI IMG/M metagenome (GOLD analysis project Ga0208409, IMG submission 185784) | Marine microbial and viral communities from oxygen minimum zone, Eastern Pacific Ocean - ETNP201406SV201 (SPAdes) (version 2) | ecosystem: Environmental > Aquatic > Marine > Oceanic ...
GTTTTAAGGTTACACGCATATTAATATTTTACTGCTTATAAATTCCATACAATATAAAGAATAATCGTAATCATTTGCAAATAAATTTCATATAATTTACATTATAATGAAAAATATAAGAAAAATTGTTGCATGTATTTGCATTTTTTCTTTATCTTCTACATGAAAAGCAAATGAATGTAATGAAAATTTCCCGTATTTCTTTCTTACCACAATTATAAAATCAAGCATTTGATTATGATTATCCAATTATGTGTTTCAATTGATAATCATTGCAATAAAAACAAGAAAAAAATACAATAATAAAACAAAGGAACAAATAAAATGAAAAATCTACGATTAATAAAAAACGTCTTAGCTTTCACTGCTTTCATGTGTCTGGCATATTCAACTCCTGAAGCGCCGACGCCTACACTGAATTCTACAGATGTCATTTCCGTCTATAGCGATGCCTATACTGACATTGCAGGTACTAACTTCAACCCAGGTTGGGGTCAGACTACAGTACTTACTGAGGTAGATCTGGGAAACGGAAATATGGCGCTTCTAATGACCGGTTTGAACTATCAGGGAATAAATATTGGTAGTACTGATGGTGGTGTTCCCAATGATTTTTCCGGTATGGCTTATGTTCACCTGGATTTTTGGACAAGTAATTCAACTGCGTTGAATTTCTTTCTCATTAGCACGACTAGCGGTGAGCAATCAGTTAGCTTACCCGTTGAACAAACAGATGTTTGGGTAAGTGTCAATATTCCTTTGACTGCTTATACAGATCAGGGTTTGACAGTGAATGATATCCATCAATTTAAATTTGATGGAAATGGAGATATCTATTTAGATAACATCTACTTCGTCTCAGGTGGAGCTACATTAGTGGAAGCACCGACACCTACAGAAGTAGCTACAGATGTCATTTCCGTCTATAGCGATGCCTATACTGACATTGAAGGTACTAACTTCAACCCAGGTTGGGGTCAGGCTACAGTACTTACTGAGGTAGATCTGGGAAACGGAAATATGGCGCTTCTAATGACCGGTTTGAACTATCAGGGTATAAATATTGGTAGTACTGATGGTGGTGTTCCCAATGATTTTTCCGGTATGGCTTATGTTCACCTGGATTTTTGGACAAGTAATTCAACTGCGTTGAATTTCTTTCTCATTAGCACGACTAGCGGTGAGCAATCAGTTAGCTTACCCGTTGAACAAACAGATGTTTGGGTAAGTGTCAATATTCCTTTGACTGCTTATACAGATCAGGGTTTGACAGTGAATGATATCCATCAATTTAAATTTGATGGAAATGGAGATATCTACCTGGACAATATCTATTTTATTGCTGCGGATGAAATCCCGCCATTTGTAATCAATGATTTTAACACCTCTGAAAGTGCTACCGATGAAGGAGCTGATGCATTTTGGGTAGAATTCGATGAATCTGAGAGTGCACAAAATTACAGCACACTGGTTCAAATTCCAGCTGACCAAGCTCCTGATTCGGATTCACCTGTCATGTCCTGGTCTTGGGGCACAGATGGTGATCTAGGCTGGGGTGGATATACTAGTGTTTACCATGTTTATGATGCAGCAGTTGATATATCTGACTTCAACTATCTTTCATTTAAATTTCGTAATCTAACACCACCAAGTGATCTTGCCGCTATGTCCTTTAGGGTTAATCTGTTTGACGTCAGTGATGCAACCACTTGGGAGACCAGAGATGATACCGAAGTTTGGTTTTCATTCTTTGAGGGAGAAGCAAACAGTCCGTTTTACAATGTAGCGGATGATGGTTGGGTTGAATATAAAATCCCACTCCTTGGCGGAACCGCTATGGGTCCTTACACTAATGGTTTTGTATTAATGTATGCAAGTTGGACAGTCGGGATCCCAGGTAATGGGGTTCTTGATTTAGATCAAATTGGAGGCTTGTCGATTGAAATAGTACAGGGTGGAACTGGAACTAATTATGGCGAGTTTTTGCTGGAAGATATACAGGCCATATACTCGGCAGACGTACCTGGCTGTATGGATCCAAATTCTTGTAATTATGATCCTGATGCAACCGTTGATGATGGGAGTTGTTACGAATGTGTTGATGTTACTTTCAATCTAGATATGAGTAGTATATCTTCATACACCGAATCGGATACACCTTATCTGGCCGGTGGCACTTTCTTTGGTGCGCCAGGTAATGAAGACTATGCTCTTTCTTACAATTCTGATCTAAGTGTTGATGGCCACGTGGTGTTTAGTAAAACGGTTCAGATGCAAGAAAATACAACTTTTGGCTACACTTACACCAAAGATGGAAATGCAGACTGGTCAGGAAAAGAAAATATTGCTGGCCAGGATTGTGCCGTAGGAACCTGGTCTGATAGGGAAATGACTACGTCGACCAATGACACAACGATAAACGCATGTTTTGGCAACTGTACGGATAATGAATTTTGTCCAGCATTTGATCTGATTGACGTAACATTCGCTGTAAATATGCAAAATGAACAGGTCGATGAAACAGGTGTATTTTTGCATGGTAGCTGGTTTGGATGGGGTACCATGGCAATGTTAGATGATGACGCTAATGGAGTATATGAAATAACCATTCCAGATATGACATCAGGATCTACTATTGAATTTAAGTTTATGAATGGTGCTGTAGTTGAAGACGTTCCCGAAGACTGTGAGTACATCAATAACTGGGGTGGCGGAATCAACAGAATGTATACTCTTCCTGCAGATGCTGATACTACTATAGGCCCCATTTGTTTTAGTGGATGTACGGATTGCTCACCTCCAGTCCCCGTCGATGTTACTTTTAACGTAGATATGAGTCTAGAAGATGGGTTTGACGGCACAGAAGCACCATATGTCTTTGGTCCCTTTAACAATTGGAACCAGGATGATCCGACGACCGTGCTCGAAGATATAGATGGCGACAATGTCTATACTGGAACAGTGAATAGCCTAATGTCTGATCAAGAACATACCTTCCTATTTGGCTATGGCACAAATTTTGAAACGGTTCCAGATGAATGTGGAATACTTGATCCTGATCTTGGAATGAACGTAAGGCCATTACCAATTGATCTCGCTGGTCCAGATTCTTTATTGATTTTGGATGTAGTTCCTTATGGAGAATGCTTGGTTGACAGCACACCTAGGGTCCTGTTTGCTGTTGACGTCTCAACCGTTGTCTCAACGTTTCCAGAAGGCTATCAGGTGTGCGTAACAGGCAGTTTTGATGGCTGGAGCGGTTGGGGTGCTGTGCTTACAGACAATGATAGTGATATGGTTTACACAGGAACAGTATCTGATCTTGTTGCCGATACGAGTTATGAATACAAATTCGTCATCAATGGTTGGGATTCTGGGATACAAGGTGGAGCGCCTTTAGGTTCTGATTGTGACTTTATTCCTACTGATGAGTATAACAACTATGGGTTTACTGCAGTGGAAGGTCTGTTGGAATTGGATGAAGTTTGCTGGGGTGCTTGTGTCCCGTGTAATGAGTTAGGAAATGACGAGGATTCAGAAAAATTTATGCCAACTGAATTTTCTTACAAAACCTATCCGAACCCATTCAATCCATACATCAATATCTATTACGAGTTACCTGAAAGTGAGCTCATTACCATCACTATTATGAACCTTCTCGGTCAACAGGTTTATTCGATAGTTAATGAAGTTCAGGAACCGGGACGATATACTTACAAGTGGGACGGGAAAAATAGTTTTGGACAAACGCTCCATTCGGGCATTTACTTTGCGGTAATCAACCGTAAGTCCGGTCGTGATATTTCCAAGATAACTTTCCTGAAATAGACTGTGAAAATCATAAAGGGCAGGTTAAAACCTGCCCTTTTTTGATCTATTTATGATATAGTAAATTATATGATATGAAAGAATTCATTAAATGATACTGAGAATAATTTCTAAAATAGCTATTGGAATTTTTTTGTGTGCTCATATCATCAATGCGCAGACAACGGGAAAAATATCAGGAAGAATCCTGGATAATGAGAATGACGCTCCATTGCCGGGAGCAAATATAATCCTGCTACCTGATTATACCGGTACCAGTGCAGATGAAGATGGGTACTTTAATTTGATCAACGTCAGCCCTGGCAAGTATACTGTAAAAGTGATGGTGATTGGATTTGAAACTGTAATATTCGAAAATGTGGTTGTTTCAGTAAACCGAACCACTTCATTGGACGTCAAAATGAATCAGACTATGATTGAAGGCAAAGAGGTTATGGTTTATGCCACAAAACTCAGCAGAAAAAAGGATCAGACGGGAACAGTTAAAAATATTTCTTCCGATGAGATTGAAATATTGCCTGTAGAAAATTTGGCTGCAGTTGTAAACATGCAGGCTGGAGTTGTAGCTGGACATTTCCGCGGCGGAAGAAGTGATGAAGTCAGCTATTTAATTGATGGTGTTCCCGTTAATGATGCATTTGGCGGTGTGGCTGCAGTCTCAAACCTTGAAGTTGAAGCGGTCAAGGATCTGGAAATCATAACCGGGACCTTTAATGCAGAATATGGAAATGCAATGAGTGGGGTCGTAAATGCGGTTACCAAGGATGGGAGCAATCAATTTGAAGCAAACATCAATACTGGTTTCTCAACCTATTTAACAAAAAATGAAAGAAATGGCGAAGAAGTTTATATTGGTCTTGATCCTTTCGGCATCAATTCGAACACCGATTTAAAACTGAACTTGAGCGGTCCCATCATTAAAGATAAAGTTCATTATTTTTTAAACTATAGGGATCAAAATATTAATGGACATTTAAATGGCATAAGAAGATTTAATACTTGGGATTTAAGCAATTTTTACGATCAGAATTCTTCTAACTGGACCAGTGAGAATACTGGAGATAGCGTCTATGTTGCCATGAACACCGGAGATTATGAATCTTTGATGGGTAAAATATCCTTCAATTACAGAAATATTAAATTTTCTCTAATGCAAAACCGTAACAATGCAGTGTCTCAGGGTTATAGCCATGCCTACAAGTATAATCCCGATGGCAGATTGCATGATGAAGTGAAGACCGTTCTTTCTATGTTTCAATTAAACCATTTTTTAAATCAAAACATGTTTTATGAGGTAAAGTATTCACATACGGTAAATGAATATGGATCCTATGTTTTTGATGATTATAATTCTTATGACATTGCGCTCGAAGATGGTATTTATCATGGTTTATATTATTCAGCAGGGGACACGGTTTATAATTATGTCCATGATAAATATTTTACCAACTATGGCGTAGGTTTTTTCACTGGTGGACAGGATAAGGGCCACACACGACGAAAAACAATAACGAGAAACCTGCGGTCGGATTTCACATGGCAAATAAATAGCGCCCACAGTATAAAAACAGGGTTTTCTTTCACGGATTATGATTTGGTTAATGAGTATCACACCATCCGCAATGCATATGCGGGGACAGCAATGGAGTCTGATTATTACAAACCGATTATTTTTCCGGACAGTACCGTCTATGCGGACGTCTATAAAGTGTATCCAAAAGAAAGTGCTGTATATATTCAGGACAAATTTGAACGGGATGAAATTGTAATCAATATTGGGTTGCGTTACGACTCCTTTGACGCAAATACAACCTTTCCAAGTCAGCGCAGAAACCCGGTAAATGCATCTACATACTATTTGGAGAATTCATCCGGTACAGATTCTTTGGACCAGGATGGTAACTTAATCATTGATCCGACAAAAATGTCCATGCCAATAAAATCAAAAATAGCACTCCAATTGAGTCCAAGGTTCGGTTTTGCTTATCAGCTTGGAAGTATAGCAGTACTCCATTTCAGTTACGGCCATTTTTTACAGATGCCTCCAATGTATTCTATCTACTCAAACCATTCTTCCATAATTGGACCCAGTGATTACTCTACAACAGTTGGCAATGCCAATCTAGGTTCAGACAGCCTTGGCCTAAATGCCCAGAAAACGGTGAGCTATGAAATCGGACTCTGGCAGGAATTAGGTAACAATTTGGGGCTGGAAGTCAATCTCTACTACAGAGACATTTATGAACTTCTGAGCTTGGCAACTGTAAGCACCTACAATCAAATCGAATATGGCATTTATACAAATAAGGACTACGGTAACGTAAGAGGGCTTGAGTTAAAATTGGATTACAGTGATAATAACTTATTTTTACAGACGAACTACTCCTATCAGTTCACCCGTGGGAATGCGGATAATCCCGCCCAAACGTTTAATAGGCAGGGAGCCAATATTGATAAGGTTATTCGGTTTATTCCAATGAGTTGGGATCAGCGGCATACGTTCAATGTTTCCATTGCTTATAGCTCCGAAAAATTTGGAATTTCTGCCACAGGCTACTATAACTCCGGTACGCCCTATACGTTTAGCCCGCAAGGTGAGAGTAATCTGGCTTTATTGAATCTCTACCCGAATAATGACTATAGGCCATCAAATTATCATGCAGATATTTCCGGTTATATAATTCTTCCAAAAGTATTGGGTTTAACTCCCAAACTTGAGTTTTTGATCTATAACTTAACTGATCGCTATAATGAGTACGGTGTCAGTTCGGAAACGGGTCGAGCCTACACAGCAGTGGTGAGTGAGACAGAGTTACTGAGTCATCGCAGTAATTTCAATACGTATGACGACAGATATAAAGATCCTGCAATGTTTTCTGGCCCTCGTCAAATTAAACTGGGCCTAACGGTATCGTTATGAACTATTTAAAACTTATAATACTGGGCATCTTTTTGAATTCAATACAGTTTGGACAGGGGACTGATTATGCTGGTCCCGATGATCCTGCAGGGGATATTGAAGCCGAGAGAGAAGGGTATATGAACGGGAACAGGGTTTATTTGTATTATAGAAACACAACTGAACTATCTGACTGGCCCAAACCCAATGTGTCCAAATGGCCCAACAACCCGGATGGCACAAAAATGCTCGACGGCGTTGGTCTCCTTGTTGGTGCGAAAGTTTATATTGAGGATGATCTTAACGAATCTACAGTAGACACATTGCCGATCACAAATTTGTCCAGTTTACAGAATTATAACTATCATACTCTATATTACCTGCAAACCAGCTATCGAGAAGAAATGGACACAGACCCTTCTGGGCAGGTTGAATGGGGATTCTATCCTGTGTTTGGATATTTTAATGAAAATAGCGAGTACCCTGCATTAAGTATACTTCCAGAATCTTGGCCGAATGGAGGGTGGCCATCTGCTGAAGGTCTCATTTGGCCGAATGAATGGAATGGCCGTTTTGGCCGCGGCATCACTTATGCTGACCTTGAAACCTATTTTGTTGTCAATGATGCACATGATTTGGAATACTTGGGTGATGATGATATGGTTAAATATTTTCCTAGATATAGTAATAAGGTAATTGATGAAAATACATCTATACAGGGTGGAAGCCCATGGGGTGGATTAGGTATAAGAGTTGAAACGAGAGGGTTCCAGTGGAATAATCCTCAGGCAAGAGATGCAATATTCTGGGAATACAACATATCCAATACTTCTGAATATGATCTTCCTGAAGTTTGTTTTGGATATTGGGTTGATAATGCAATTGGCGGAGATGGTGCCGATGATGAAATTGGGTATTTTAACAATTTACTGGACATTTCTTATTCTTGGGATGAGAATGGTGTCGGCATATCCGGGTTATTACCTGGTATTATGGGATTTGCCTATCTCGAAAGTCCTGGCCTGGCATACGATGGTGTAGATAATGATGATGATGGTATCATTGATGAAAAAAGAGACAATGTTGCCAATTTATTCGTTGGTCCTTATGATGGTATTGAAAATATATTCAAATTTCTAGAATTCTATAAGATTAGTGAAGCAGAGTTGAAATCACACTGGGATGCAGATGAAGATCAAGACTGGGAAGACGGAGAAGATTTAAATGGCAATAACAGTTATGCAGAACTGGTTGATGGGAAGTGGTATTTGGAGGATGGTGAAACACCCGGGAATGACGTGGGATTGGATGGCGTAGGCCCTCTGGAAATTAATTATACGGGCCCCGATGAAGGCGAAGGCAATCACCGACCTGATTACGTTGAATCCGTTGGTTGCGAACCAAACTTCGCGGCAACAGATGTCTCTGAATCTGATATGGTTGGCTTAACATCATTTCAGCTCTTTCCTATATTTGACCAGCACCCTGCTCCTCCAGGAAGCCCGTGGTTTCGAAATGATGATGTTATGTGGGACTTAGTGTCTGCTGATTCATTAACAGAATTTTATGGAACAGTTGCAAATTTAGTTGAACTATTTGCGTCAGGCCCGTTTCCTTTATACCGGGGAAAAACTGAAAGAATCTCAATGGCTGAGATTCATTCTTATGACCCATTGGAAGGACTCAATTCCTCAAGCCATATTGCACCTGCATTATTCAAATTAAAAGCAATAGTACAAACCATATATGAAAAAGATTATCGATTCGCACAACCACCGAGGACACCAACACTCACTACCACATCTGGAGACGGATATGTAATGCTTACGTGGGATGATGATGCAGATAAACTTACTCGAGATCCTTTTCTGGGCAATATTAATGACTTTGAAGGTTATAAATTGTTTAGATCGACAGATAAATATTTCTCTGATTCTGAAGTAATTACTGATGGATACGGTACACCTATGTTCTTAAAACCGATATTCCAATGTGATATAATTGATGAATACAGTGGATTTACTGAATATGGCCTTGTCAACGGAGCATCTTACAATCTTGGTGATAATACTGGGATCCAGCATTATTTTAAAGATGAAAATGTCCAAAATGGTAGAACTTATTATTATGCTATAGTTGCTTATGATTACGGGGCTCCTGATATTGGCCCAGGTATTGCACCATCAGAAAACAATACAGTTATTGATATAGATGAATTTGATAACATTCGAGGGATTGGGAAAAACATTGCGATTGTGACGCCCAGTGCTAATGCTGCTGGGTACGTTGATCCGACAATAAGTATAGATTCATTAAATAACAATATACTTGGCACAGGTATAATTGAACCAAATCTTGCATCGCGAAGTGAATTAAAACCTGGAAATGAGTACATAGTCACCTTTGATTTTGATACAGCATATAATGCGCAAAACCTACCAATTTATTTTACTAATCCAGGATATTCTGTATTTAATAAAACTACAGGACAAATAGTCTATAAAGAAAATCCAATAGATGAATTAAACCCAAATCGTACAAATTTTTCAGGGACAAACCTGGTATATAATGAATCAACAGATACGTGGTCACTGAATAACAATGTTCTCTCTGATGTATTCGAAGGTCTTCAACTCAAAATTAGTCAAAATTCTACCATCCCTACATTAGATACTCCTAAAACTGGTTGGATAACAACTAATTCAGGTGATATTAACATTACCATATCATCAAGAGAGTCAAAACTTATACCATGGGATTGTGAAATTGTTTTTACCAGTGAAACTAGCTATACTTCTCAAGTAGAAAGCCCATTTGGGATCTATGATGAATTTGACAATAGGTTGTGGTTTCCAAATAGGATCATTCTGGATCAGTCATTTCCTTTTTACGTGATAAATAAATCCATTCTAGATGAGAATGGTAACTATACGTTAATGGACTTGGTTGTGCAAGATTATCAAGGGTCGACTTGGAGTCTTGACCAAGAATTTAATTTAGAAAATGATCGAATACTCGTAGGTCAAATTGATACGTTGAACAATTGGCAGGGGACATTATTTATTATGGATTTCTTTAATATTGATAGTATCGATTATCCTAAAACAAATTCAAGATATGCAATAAGCTGGGAGAGGAACTTTTGGGAGACTGATACATTTGAATTTGCCATTGATTCAACTAAACAGATTAGTTTAGATAATTTAAAAAATGATTTAAATAAAGTGAGGGTCGTTCCCAATCCTTATGTTGGAACGAATGCTATGGAAGAAGCAGTCATTAATCCTTTCCTGAATCAACCTAGAAAAATTATGTTTACAAACATACCGTCTCAGTGCAAAATCACAATTTTTACAACAAGCGGAGTCAAAGTAAAAACCATTACAACGAACAACGATGCAGGATCTGATGTTGGAATGGTACATTGGGACCTACTGAATGAAGAAGGTTTGGAGGTGGCAGCAGGAATGTATTTGTTCCATCTGCAGCCGAATTTTTCCGACAAAACTTTGAACAGTAAAGAAGTAATTGGAAAGTTTGCAATAATAAAATGAAAAATATCATTATTTTTATCAATCTTGTTGCAAGTATATGCTATTCACAATATAGATATGGGACGACATCTGCCAACTTTCTAGAAATTGGAACCAGTAGTAACGCCGTAGCGATGGGAGAGGCCTACGTGAGTTTGGCAGATGATGCAATATCCGCTTATTGGAATCCTGCGGGTTTGGCGAGTGTGAATGGTTTAGAAATAGGCATTTCATCCCAAAATTGGGTTGCAGATATAAAACATTTTTCTGCAGCCGGGGCTTTGAGTTTAGGTAATTATGGCACCTTAAGTATTTGGTTCACTGACTTTGATTATGGTTCTATAGAAGTAACAAACGTTCAATATCAAAATGGTACTGGGGAGTATTACACTGCCAATGAACTCGCTGCGGCAATCGCTTATGCCAAAAGTTTAGTTAATTGGTTCTCTTTTGGAGTATCGATAAAGATGATTAACTCTAATATCTGGCATTCATCAGCAAAAGCTACCGCGATGGATATAGGAGTCATTGTTAAAACAAATTATTTTTCTAGAACAAAAAATAGAAATGATGGAATGAGAATCGGTATGAGCATATCGAACTACGGAACAAAGATGAAATATGATGGTATCGATTTGATAAATCCCATAGATATACTTGAAAATGAGAATGGCAATTACGATAATGTCATAGGTCAATATAGAACAGAATTTTGGGAACTGCCGCTCATTTTTAGATTGGGTGCATCAATTAAGCCAATTGCTAAACACAACCAATCTCTTATAGTCTCATCTGACGTTTTACATCCAAACAACAACAGTGAATCAATTAATATAGGACTACAATATAGCTATAAAATAGGAGGAGGAAATACTTTCCACATTAGAACTGGTGTAAAAGGTTTGGGGATTACGCAGGCAAATGAAAATAAATCCATATCAGGTTATGAATTACCTTTTTCAACCATAACGTATGGCGTTGGTTTTGATAGAGAATTCGTTAATAACCAAAATATCGGAATCGATTACTCCTACCAGTCCATAGGTCTTTTAGGCGACGTTTCCTTGATAACGATTCGTTGTAAGTTATTTTAGTTATTTCAATATTTTTTATTGATGATTAGAAGATTCTTTACATTCATCAGTCTATTATTTTTTGTCCACTTCTCATGCGAAAAAAACCCTACAATAAATCTTGATCAAGAAGTAATTATAGCAACAATTGAAAATAGAGTTATCACAGTCAATGATTTTTTAAAAAGGTGTGAGTATTCTCCGAGACCGGTATATTGCTATGGAGATAACTATATTCATAAAAAAATAGCACTCAATTCTCTTATTGCTGAAAAGATATTAGCTATCGAATTTGATAAAAATAAGCAGGAGATTAATGAGAACCAAAAATATTTCATAGAAGGTCGAAAAGAGCAATTAATGAGGCATCTCATGCTAAAAAAGTTTGGCTATGAAGATTTACAGCTAGATTCCATCGCCCTATTGAAACAATATCAACTAAGAAATAGAACGTATGAAATTGAATATATAATCAAGAATGAAAATGTTTTAAAAGAATTAAATACTAAAGAAAATATAGTAACATCAAAAGAAAAGGCATCAGCTCTTTCAGTTAATAATATTTCTAATAAAAATTTATCGTACAACGACCAAATGGTTGATAATGTCAGAGAAATATTATTTAGTAGTGGTCCAGAATTAAACCAGGTTTATGGTCCATACATTGCGACGAATTCTACAGTATTCTATATGAAAGTATTAGGATGGGTTACAAGAGTCAATATTAGCGACCAACAAAAGATAGATACTTGGGAGTCTGTAAAAAATGAAATGACTGAAAATCAGGCTTTAAAAAAGTATTCTAACTATATATCCAATCTCATGCGTGGTAAAAAAATAAAATATGACAAAAGAAATTTTGAAATTTTCGCAGAAAAAGTATCCAAAGTTTATCAAATCGAAAGATCTAAAAAAGAAAAGATGATTCAAAGTTCAATTTGGGAATCAAATAATGCAGTTCAAATTGAAACTTTGAATGAGGTTAAAAAAAATATGAAAGATAAAATTATTATACATCATGATGGCAAGAATTGGACTATTAACGATGTAATGTCATTAATAAAAAAACATCCACTTGTTTTTAGAAAGAAAAATATTAATCCTAATAATTTCACAAATGAATTAAAATTTGCACTAGCAGATTTATTTAGAGATATGCATATTACTAAACAGGGTTATAATTTAGGGCTTGACCAAAATATAAATGTAAAAAGTGAAACTAATAAATGGCAGGACTATATCAAGTCAGAATTGATAAAAACTAAATACACCAAATCATTTCAAAAGAATTCAAATAGTAATAATCAATATAAACTTATAACTAGTAAAATCGATTCACTTCAAAAGGCATATTCAAATAAAATAAAAATAAATACAGATAAGTTCGAAGAAATTGAATTGTTATCTATTAATTTATTTGGGATGTATTCAAATCAAGCCTATAATAATCTTGAGCCTCCCTTCCCTATTTTAACAGATGACCATTTACTTGACTACGGTTCTAAAATAGTAACCAATGATTAATTGCATTAGAGCTGTAATATTTATTGTTTTTTTAGGCTCATGCAGCGATGAGACATTCGTTGATGAATTGCCCGAAGCGGGATGTACCGATTTGTTAGCCGCAAACTATGACTCATTAGCTACAATTGATAACGGGAGTTGTAATTATTTTGGATGTACTGATTCGTTAGCCGCAAACTATGACTCATTAGCTACAATTGATAACGGGAGTTGTATTGACTTTAATGACGTTCCCAGTGGTTACACGTGGTACTGGAACGATGAATTTAATGGCGACTCTTTAAATCTTTCTAATTGGACCATTGAAACAATGTATGAAGGTGCGGTAAATAATGAAGCTCAAACATATACTGAAAGTCCGGAGAATGTGTATGTAAGTAATGGCAACCTGAATATTCGAGCAAAGAAGGAAGATCCTTTCAATCCCAATAATCCTAAGTATACTTCGGGTAGAGTCATTACAAGGGATAAATTAGAAATTCAGTATGGGTACATTGAAGTTCGGGCAAAATTACCATCTGGCGTAGGATCCTGGCCCGCAATTTGGATGTTAAGTAGCAATATTGACTCAGTTGGTTGGCCAAAATGTGGAGAAATTGATATTATGGAACATGTTGGGCACGATCCTAATTATGTATATTTCAGCCTTCATAATAACACACTTTGGGGTAACTTGTCAGGTACAGATCAACAAGGTGTTTTTTACTCTCAAGAAATTGAAAACCAGTATAATACCTACGCGGTTGATTGGGATTCAACACAAATTAAAGGCTTCTTTAACAACCAACAATTTTTTCTGTTTACTAAATCTGAATCTATGGGTTATGAAGAGTGGCCATATGACCATCCTTTCTTTTTAATCATTAATCTTGCGATTGGCGGTGATTGGGGAGGTCAACAGGGTATTGATAATTCTATTTTTCCATGTAAATATTTAATTGATTATGTACGTGTATTTAAAAAATCATGAGACCATGGTGCGTAGATATTTTTTATATCTATTTTTATTTATCGAGATAGGTTTAGGCCAAAAACTTAGAACAATAGATACTTATCGATATGGTAGATATAGATGGCGATGGGATCTGTTCATACCTATAAATACCGCAACGGGTATTTTCCTGATTCATGGAACTCCGGCTGTGAGATTGTACCGGATGAGTGTGGTGTGGTTGAGTTTAATAATCGACAATTTATTACTGCTGAAAGAGACACAATATTACCACCAGTATGTTTCAGTTCCTGTACAGACTGCGATTAATTCTACCTCTGATATTCTTATCAGGTTATATACATAGCTCAGGTTTTCTGCGTACCGATGGCAGAACAATAGCTGATGGAGATGGGAATCCTGTTTTACTGTGCGGGTTTGGATTGGGTGGCTGGCTTGTACAAGAGGACTTCGTGGCTATTAAATCAACCCATGGTCTGCAAATGAATACACATCATTATTTGCAATGATAAGGTGATCGTGAATGTAAATATCGATTGCTTCAGTTGCTTGCTTTAGCTGTTTAGTCAGTGCAATATCATCTTGGCTGGGGTTGGAATTTCCGCTGGGATGGTTAT
>Ga0208409_1000704_pt1 | contig 14190 bp, 9 predicted proteins | sample ETNtaG_29_FD_185784 | JGI IMG/M metagenome (GOLD analysis project Ga0208409, IMG submission 185784) | Marine microbial and viral communities from oxygen minimum zone, Eastern Pacific Ocean - ETNP201406SV201 (SPAdes) (version 2) | ecosystem: Environmental > Aquatic > Marine > Oceanic ...
TTGGATAAAACCTTCGTCATCGCCGCCGTCAGCGTCGTCTTGCCATGGTCTACATGACCAATCGTTCCAACATTTACGTGCGGCTTCGTTCTCTCAAACTTTTCCTTGGACACGTCGATTACCTCTTAAAAATGACTGATTAAAAAAAACCCAACCCAATACATACTGGAGCCCACAACCGGACTTGAACCGGTGACCTCTTCCTTACCAAGGAAGTGCTCTACCGTCTGAGCTATGTGGGCAAGACTCATCAAACACAACCACTGGAGCGGGTGATGGGAATCGAACCCACATCATCAGCTTGGAAGGCTGAGGTTCTACCGTTGAACTACACCCGCATTGTAATCCTTCGCTCACCCTTTCCGATCCTGCTCACCTTGACCCGGATCAACGACCTAGATTGCCCACAAAAGCGGCCTAAAATGGTGGAGGGGGGAGGATTCGAACCTCCGAAGGCTGAGCCAGCAGATTTACAGTCTGCCCCCTTTGGCCGCTCGGGAACCCCTCCAACATCGAAAACCGCGAATTTTCTTATCCTGGCAAGCAATTGTCAACAAAAATCAGGGGTAATTCAGGATTTTTGTGGATTATTGACTTAAACCCCCCGGGAGGGGATTTTTCTACCCTCCGTTGACAACAGATCTAGGGAGATCACTCAACCGATCTGGATCATCTCTGACGGAGCGCGACGGGTCAGAAGTTCTGCCCCCTCTTCGGTGATGAGGATGTTCTCCTCATGAACCAGCTGCCTGCCAGGAGCAAACTCCATACCAGGCTCAAGAGTGATGACCACACCAGGCTCGAGTAGGGTCTGGCCCCCCTCTTGAATCGATGGCCACTCGGTCAACTGCATCCCCAAACCATGGCCCATACGTCCCACATTATTGGATAGTGCACCACCCCTTTTGAGGATCCCCCACATCCCCTCCCAAAGTTCGCCTGTTGTCGCTCCCGGACGAGCCGCTGCGAGTCCGGCTTCCGTTGCCCGGTAGAGGGTTTCATGGGCTCGTTGGGTCTCAACATCAAGTGCCCCAAAAGCGATATTCCTGTCAAAGTCACAAAAATAGCCGTCATAGAGCGCCCCGGTATCGATAATCATCACATCACCCGCTTCAAGCCGGCGATCTGAAGGACCCATAATAATGGAGTCATATCCCCCCTGACCCGACCCTGCAACCAGGTAGGGAACCCGGTCTGCTCCCCGATCCAGCAGATCCATCTGCATCCGCCTGCAGATCTCGCGCTCACTTTCACCCACATGAGCATATTCAACAAGATGATCAAAGGCATCCGAAGCGAGGGTGCAGATCCAACGGATCTTCTCTACCTCTGCCTCTGATTTAATGAACCTGAGACGATGGAGCAGTGAAGCACAGTCAACAAAGATGGATTTACACTGCTCACTGAGCAGATCAAGATCAAGCATTGGCATACGCAGCATACTCTCAGGCCCCAAAGGGAGGCCGGATCGGCCAAATTGAGTGGGTAGTCGATTGAGGATTGAGGCCAGAAGGGAGATTCCTTCATCCTCAGGCCTAGGTGAGGGCCAGGTATGGATCTCATCGATCCAGGTTTGTGCCATCCCTGCTCTGCCGATCTCTGGGATTACTGCGATCGGCTTTCCTGCAAGTGGCACTATCACAAACCATGGACGGGTCGGGCTCTCAAAAAACTGGGTGAGAAAGCCGGTGAAATAGCAGATCTCTGTCGCTGTCGTCACCAAAATAACGTCGAGCCGCTCCTGCTGCATCTCCGCCTGAGCCCTTTTAAGCCGCAGGAGATACTCCTTCTTTGGAAAACCCCGCTTTGGAGGTTTTGGCTTTTGGTCTTTGTGCGTCAACATTACTGCAGTGCTATTGAGATAAGTGGTCAGAGTGGGTGTTGAAAGAGGCGCCCCGCACCCTCGATGGGATCATCGACGCCCGCCAGACGAAGCGTGTGCCAGGCCATCGCATGGTTGGATGAGGTGACGGGCATGCCCAGAATCTCTTCGACCTCCCTGATGACTTCGAGTGAGCGAAGATTGGTACAGGAAAGAAAGAGGGCCTCAATCCCATCATCCCTCCCCATCTCCAGCAGTGCCTGACAAATGGAATGGGTCGAGATCCGGGCCACCTGATTATCATCACTCTCATTGAACGATCCGAAAGCCCCGATCCTGATTCCGTTGTGGCCAATGTAGTCAATCATCAACTGATTGATCTCATTCGAATAGGGCGTCAACACCCCGATCCTTGAGACACCCAGAGCACGAAAGGCGGCAAAAGCGGCAGTGATCGGTGTGGTCACCTCGCTCTCAGGAGAGACAGCCTGAATCTGGTTAAAGACAAACTCCTCACCCATCACAATGGAAGCAGAGGTACACCCATAGGCGATCACATCAAGGCTCTCTCCGGGAAGCAGAACACCCGCCTGATCGCCAATCAGTGCTCCCATGGCCTCTAGGGAGTCGGGGGTGACCAGAGGGGTATTGGCTATACGAGAGACATAAAAAGAGACACCCGGCATCCTGATTAACGATCTAAACTCAAATTCCAGAGTATGGTCAGTCGCCAGAACAATCAGACCGATACGGGCCCGCCATGCAATCCCTCTGTCCATCTGGGGGGTAAAATCACTGATTTTGCTGACCATCCGGAGACTCCAACCTAGAGAGGTGAGCTAGAACCTTCTCTTGACCACAGCTTCATCGGGCTGTGCGGTTAGACCTGAAGGGGAAATCCCCCCTTGCCCTTCAACCGCCCTTCTCCACTTAGATCCGGATCCAAGGAAAACAGTGGATTTGGCTGTGAAGGCGGGCCTTGCCCACCCGAATAAAAGAGCTCTGACCAAGACTTTAATTAGTTCTATCATTTTAATCCTCACTCTTCTTCATCCTCTTGTTAATCTCTGAATATAGACTAACCCTCTACCGCTGCCAATCCTGTTATTAAAGGGGTTTCATTAGTGTATATTCAATCGATTGAATGACCACTGATTGTGGTTGGGATATAACTCCATAGCGAAGATTCTGTGATCAATGACAATTACCTTCCGGACCATCCATCTCACAAAACGCTTCCCACTGGCTATCAGCCGTGGGGTGCATAGTGGATCTGACAACCTCTTTATAAGCGTAACCCGTGATGGATTAACTGGCTGGGGAGAGATGTCACCCGGGGGATCGGAAGGTGCCGCTACAGCTGAAGAGGGCAGAGATGCGATACAACACTTTTTCACTCCCAAGATAGCTCAACTTCCCCTCCAGGATATCCACCACCAGGCAAGAGAGGCAAAAGTTCCCCCCTGTGCATTGGCCGCCCTTGATATCGCCCTCTGGGACTGGCTGGGGAAGTGTGCCGGGCTCCCTCTCTATAGACTTCTTGGGCTTGGTCTCCCGACAACACCCACCTCCGTCACACTTGGCATCAACCCCCCTGAAGTGGTTCGTGAACGCATCCCTCTTCTTCTTGATAACACCGGAATCCGGTCGCTTAAGGTTAAGCTGGGATCTCCCGAGGGGATTGAGGCAGATAAGGCGATGTTTGCCGCAGTAATCGAAGCAACCCGGAAGCGAGAACTGCTACTCAGAGTAGATGCCAATGGTGGGTGGAGTCTTGAAGAAGCCCGGGAGATGATGACCTGGCTCGCCAGTCGGGAAGTTGAGTATATTGAACAGCCCCTTCAAGAAGGGGAAGAGCACCTTCTGCCTGCACTATTTAAAGACCGAAAGCTGCCAATCTATGTTGATGAGTCCTGCCGTTTTGCTGAGGATATTCCAAAATGGGCTGATGTCGTGGATGGGGTCAATCTCAAGCTGATGAAATGTGGCGGTCTCACCGAGGCACTCAGAATCGTTGCTGTGGCACGTGCTTTTGGGCTTAAAACCATGATCGGCTGTATGGGAGAATCCTCTGTCTCGATTTCAGCCGGCGCTGCGATCGGTGCCCTCTTCGACCATATCGACCTCGACTCACATCTCAACCTTGCTCCGGATCCGGCAACCGGGGTTAGTCTTAAAAACGGCGTGATCACCCCCAACAACCACCCAGGCCATGGTGCCCAACTCATCGATGCTGAATAGAGACCACACCATTGCCATCTACATGGAGGGATCGCTGAGATCACTGCATGGCAAAATGGGATTTGGGATCATGCGCTATTTTCCAGGGCAGATTGCCTGCATCATCGACGCCACCTTTGCCGGCAGGAGAATAGATGAGGTGATAACGTCTCCCTGCGAGGCGCCTATTGTTGCAACCATCGAAGAGGCCTGCACACTGGGTGCCCAAGTCCTGGTGCTGGGGACGGCCCCTTCGGGAGGGAGGATTCCCCCGGAGTGGCTGGGTTCACTTGAAACGGCGATCAACAATGGTCTCTCTATAGTCAACGGAATGCATGACCGGCTGAAGGACCGCTTTGGTGCCCTCGAGAGTGAAGACCAGTGGATATGGGATATTCGACACCCTGAGTCCTTTGTTCCATCCATTGCCAGTGGTCGTGCCAGAACACTGACCAACAAACGGGTTCTCCTAACCGGAACCGATATGGCAGTGGGGAAGATGACTACAGGCCTGGAGATCTACCACTGGCTGCTGGCAAAAGAGCAGTCAACCGTATTTCTGGCGACGGGACAGATTGGGATGGCAATCACCGGAAATGGAATCCCACTGGATGCTTTCAAGGTAGACCATGCCTGTGGTGCGGTTGAAGAGATGGTGGTAGGGGCAGCGGGTTATGGCATCGTCCTCATTGAGGGTCAGGGCTCCCTCCTCCATCCCGCAAGCACAGCCACCCTGCCACTGATGCGAGGCAGTTGCCCGACTCATCTGGTTCTCTGCCACCGCGCCAAAGCGACAATGCTTGATACCTGCAAGGGGGTCCGCATCCCACCCTTGAGGGAGGTCATTGCCCTCAATGAATCACTTGCCGGGGCTGCCGGCGCCCTCACCCCGGCAACCACAATTGGTATCGCACTCAACACCAGTCGACTTGAAGAACATGCGGCGCAAAAAGCCATCGATGAACTTGAAGATGAGGCGGGCCTGCCGGTGGAGGACGTGGTGCGTTTTGGCGCCGGGAAACTTGCTTCTCAACTTGCCAACTAAAAGATACCTCTTACTCCCAATTCAAACCCATTTTCTGACTGTAAACTCTTACTCTATTCAGATGGCTAACCCGTTAAATCCATGTTAGTTTTAACTTAACCATCAGAATGGCCAATAAATACAAATAAAATCATATAACTGGAGGAGCATGATGAAAAAAGCTCTTTATTTGCTTGGTGAGTTTAGTGACCAGGACATTGATTGGCTGATTGAAGTCGGACAACAAAGATCTCTAGCGCCTGGCCAGGTATTGATCCACCAGGATTCCTCAATCGAGGACATTTTTATCATTCTCCAGGGTCAATTCAGGGTTTCAGTTGAAAGTGGCGAGGAGATCGCCGTTATAGGGAATGGTGAGATTGTGGGTGAACTCTCTTTTCTCGACTCCAGGCCTACCCAGGCCACTGTTACGGCCATTGAAGACTCCATCGTCATGGCCGTAGAAAAAAGCAGAATTGACGGACGATTAAAAACCGATGGCCGCTTTGCGAGTCGTTTCTATCGTGCGCTCGGCATACTGCTCGCTGACCGTTTAAGAGACTCAGTTTCTCAGCTTGCCTACGGCTCCCTAAAAGAAAACACCGCTGGTGAAGATGGGCGCACCCTCTCCCCTGAGCTCCTTGATCAACTTGATCTCTCTGCAATCCGATTCGAAAGAATTCGTCAGCGATTACTTGATTAATCAGCATCTCCATTCCTGAATTAGTTGCATGCCTCTTTTTCGAAACAAAGCACTTGAACGGCTTCGCTCTCCGGAACAACTGGATGCACCCTCAAAATTAATCCGGCGAAAAACATCCCTCGCACTCTCAGCAACTGCCTTTATTATCCTATCAGGTCTGATTTGGGGTATTTTTGGCACCCTTCCAAAGACCATTGAGGGCAGAGCCATTCTTGTTCACCCGGGAAAAACAGTTACTATTGAAGCGGGGGTATCCGGATCACTGCAAAAGTGGCTGGTCAGCGAAGGGGACCTAATCAATGATGACCGGATTATCGGAGTTATCGAACAACCTGAGGTTGAAAGAGACCTCATCAACACCCTCCTTACTCTCAATCAACAGATAGAACAAATTGAGACCAAGAGCAATCTCAGGAAAGAGGAAGTTCAACAACAGATCAATATCATTAACAGCGAACAATCCTACATTCGCAGTGAGGTGGAAGGTCTCAAAGAGCACCTTGACTACACTCTTAATTTGATCAACAGCATTGTCGACAAAAGCGGCAAATCACTTGAGCTGCAAAAGCAGAATCTGTTCAACACCAGAGAGCGCCAAGAGGCGTTAATTCACTACCTTCAGCTTCAGCACGATAATCACGATCAGATAAACCAGCAGGCCACCCGTATCCCGCTTGATAAAACCAACCGACTGATCGATCAAGGGAGGATTAAGCTCAATGATATCGAGATCGCATTACAAGAGCTGGAACTTCTTCAGCACAATTTTGTCCGTGCCGGGATGGAAGCCCGTCAAACTCACTCTTCTATCCTTAATAAGCTCTTAAAGCGGGAAGCAAGAATCAAGAATCTTGACAGCAAGAAGGCGAAATTAGAGGTCGCCGACCATGCTGCCGGGCTTCAGGAGCAGGATGCCATCAATCGACTCCGGCAACAGCGCAATCAATACCAAAAAGAGCATGCATCAACAAGTGAGATCAGGACATCCCATGCCGGTAACATACTGAAACTAAATGTTGCCTCAGGAACTCAGGTGGAGATTGGAGATCCAATTGCAACATTAGATACTGCAACACCTGATGACAAGCTGATAGCCGTTGGGCTCTTTCCCACCACTGCTGCCAGGTATCTACAGCCCGGGATGAAGGCCAGGGTCTCCCCAACCCAATTCCCCAGAGAACGCTTCGGCAGTATCGTTGGCACAATCAGCTCTGTCTCATCATTTCCTGTCTCTTCTGATGTAGTGGGAAATCTAATCGGCAACCACCGGCTGGCTGCGGAACTCATGAGTGGGGGCTTTATCACAAAAGCACTCATTGAACTTGAAACTGACCACTCCAGCCTCTCTGGATTTAAGTGGACCTCAAAAACAGGCCCCAATAATCAAGTGCTCCCGGGAACAACAGCAATACTCTGGGTGACCTATCGTCGACAGCAGCCACTGGGGCCTCTCCTCTCTTCACTGGGGATTAACCCGGACAGCCCAACAGAGTGAACTGATAGATATGAAGCGCATCAAGACACCCATGCTGCTGCAGCTTGAAATGACCGAGTGTGGTGCAGCGAGCCTTGGAATTATTCTTGCGTATTTTGGGAAGGTGGTTCCTCTTACTGAGCTGCGAGAAGCGTGTGGTGTTTCACGAGATGGTGTAAAAGCATCGAATATTGTCAGGGCAGCAAGGCAATACTGCTTTAAGGCAAAGGGGCTCAAGGTTGCTCTGAATGAGTTGGATGAACTGAAATTTCCCTTTGTTGTGTTTTGGGATTTCAATCACTTCCTTGTCGTCGAGGGGATAGACCGAAGCAAAGACATTGTTTACCTCAATGACCCTGCCCATGGCCACCGCAAGGTGTCCTTTAGTGAGTTTGATGAGGGCTATACCGGCGTAGTTCTGAGCTTTGAACCAGATGACAATTTTCTCCCTGGAGGAAAACGACCAAGCCTGATCAGGGCCATCAAAGACCGGATCCGACACTCAGGATCGGCTATACCCAATCTTCTCGGTGCAGGGCTGTTACTCACTATACCAGGCCTGTTCATCCCCGTTTTTACCCAGATCTATCTCGACCAGATACTTGCTGAGCAACGTTTCGAGTGGCTAATGCCTCTGCTGTTCGTCTTGGGATTGACGGTTTTATTCAAGATGGTTGCAGAAGCAACAAAATTCGTATTTCTCAGACGACTCAGGATGCATCTTGCGATTTCCATGTCCAGTCAGTTTTTCTGGCACCTCCTAAGACTCCCATCGGGTTACTACTCACAACGTTATACCGGAGAAATTGCTTCCCGGCAGGGGCTCAATGATGGTTTGGCTGAGATACTTTCCGGAAGAATTGCCGGTACTGTGCTTAGCATTGTAATGATGGTTTTTTATCTCATCCTGTTGCTCTCTTACAATGTCGCCCTCACTCTCCTCGGTATCACTTTTGCGGGAATCAATTTTCTGGCGTTACGATTGTTAAGAACCAAACGAATAGATGCCAATCTTCGTCTGATGCAGGATTTTGGAAAAGTGAGTGGTGACTCTATAGCTGCCCTGCAATCGATGGAGACACTCAAGGCCGCAGGACAGGAGAGCCGTTTCTTTCACCGCTGGTCAGGACGCTACTCCAAAGCAATTAACAGCATGCAGGAACTGGAGATGTCGACCCAGATTTTAGGCCTGCTCCCGATACTGCTCAACTCACTGAATACGATGATCATCTATCTTCTCGGTGGATTGGCAGTGATCGACGGAGAGATGTCAATTGGAACCCTGGTTGCTTTTACTGCTCTTATGGCGAGTTTCCAGGCCCCTGTCGGCAATCTTGTAAGCCTGGGCGCTGAAATTCAGGAACTTGAAGGAGATCTGCTGAGAGTGGATGATGTCCTTGGGGCGTCCCTCGACAAGGAAGCCCCGAGCGGCAGCCCCTCGGAGAATGAGATCACTGACAAGGAATGGCCTCTCTCTCTTAATGGAAGAGTGACTGTGGCCGATCTTACCTTCGGCTATAGTCCTCTCGAACCCCCTCTTTTTGATCACCTTTCACTCAATATTGAACCGGGGAGAAGGGTCGCCCTGGTTGGAGGAAGTGGTTCAGGGAAAACTACGCTGGCTCACCTGATCAGCGGTCTCTATCAACCCTGGTCAGGGAAGGTGCTCCTTGATGGCATCGACCGCACAGAGATTCCGAGATCAGTGATAGTGAGTTCACTCGCTGTAGTCAGTCAAGATATTTTTCTTTTTGAGGGAACCATTCGGGACAATCTAACACTGTGGGATTCAACCATTCCTGATGATACTTTGATACGCGCCTGCACAGATGCAGAAATTTTGGAGACCGTGTTGGCGCTTCAAGGTGGGTTGGATGGAAAGGTGATCGAAGGGGGTGCAAACCTCTCAGGCGGCCAATGTCAGCGTCTTGAAATTGCCAGGGCACTGGTTAGAAATCCATCTATTCTGGTTCTTGATGAAGCAACAAGTGCGCTTGATGCTGAGACCGAACACCTGATTACAGAGAGATTGATGGCCCGAGGTTGCACCTCCATCATCGTCGCTCACCGCCTGAGTACAATTCGTGACTGCGATGAAATTATCCTCCTCGAAGAGGGCCAGATCATCGAACAGGGAACCCATGCCAAATTATGGGAACAAAAAGGTCACTATAGGGCACTACTGGAAGCTGGTGAAGGTCCTGAGGAGAGTGACGAGTGATATTTGAACACCAAAGCAATCCTTCTGGCTCTCAATCAGATGGTTTCCTGCTCTACCGCAACCAGGTCCATTTCCCTGACTCCTCCGATACGGCCTGGATTATCAAAAGAGGGATGTTGAATGTCTTCGGCACCCGGTTCGACAACGGTAGTCCTACAGGGCACCGCCGCCATCTTTTTAGTCTTCAGGCAGGAGAGGTTCTCTTTGGATTCAACCCTCTGATTACAGCAGACACTATTGGCTTAATGGTGGTTGCTGCCGAGGAGACCGAGTTGGATCCAATCGCAGTCTCTGCCTTTTCCGACACTTCACAACAGGAAACATGCAGAGGGCTCTCCGACTGGGTCAATCACGTCGGCCAGTATATCACTGGAAACGAATTAGCCCCGACCACTCCTCTCACCCTTGAAGAAGGTGTTTTCGATATCCCCCCATCTGAAACAATACGGTCTGATCCAAAGAGAGATCTCTGCTTCAAGCCCCTTGAGGGAGAACTGTTTTTTACCGAGTTCAAAAATATTCCGGTCACCGATCAGTCCGAATGGTTCCACTGGCCCCATCACCTGACACTGAGTGCCAAGGGGGATCAGGCCAGAATCAAGATCACTCCCCTCTCCGAGACTATCAGTGATCCACAGAAAATAGGTAAGGCTACAAACAACCTTCATAAACTGCTTGTTAATTTTCTGGCCGACCAGGAAGCTGCGGACAAAAAGAGAGAACAGTCAAGACGGCTTCAAGCCAGTCAGCTCGAACAATCACAGACAACTGGGGTGCTGACGGAACTGGCGGCAGTGCTCAACCCGGAAAAACAGTTCAAAACGAGAGAGAGTGAACTGTTAACTATCCTTACTGTGATCGGTGACCAGCTGGGGGTCGAGATTTTGCCTCCCTCTGCATCGGATCAACCTGATCAGGCCATTCACCTGATGGATCCAATCGCCCGCTCTTCTGGTTTTCGCTGGAGAACGGTCACCCTTACACCTGATTGGTGGAGAGAGGATGCCGGACCGCTTCTTGCCTTTTTAGGGGAAGAGGAACGTCTGCCGGTAGCATTACTTCCAACCGGAAGCGGCTATCGGATTGTCTTCCCGGATGGAAGGGAACAACAACTCGATGACAACCATAGAAAACGCCTCTGTCCCGATGCCTCGATGATCTATAGGCCTCTACCACGGAAGGTAAAAAATATCTTCAGTTTTATGTTGTTTACCTCAAGAGGACAACTAAAGGATTTCTCACTGATTATCCTGGCAGGAGTTGCTGCCACACTTCTTGGGATGCTGGTTCCATGGACAGTCGGCATTCTATTTGATACTGCTATTCCTGATGCCGATAGAAGAATGCTCTTCGAGCTTGCATTGATGCTGCTGGTTGCTGCAGTTGCCGGAATCGTTTTCACTTTTGTCCAGGCGACCGCATCGATCCGATTGGGAGTCAGAAGGGAGATTACCTCACAGGCCGCCACCTGGGATCGAGTCCTGCAACTTCGTCCTGCATTTTTCAGGTCCTACTCGAGTGGTGACCTTCAAAGTCGGGTGGATGCAGTAAGTGATATCAACAGGGAACTCGGAGTTGCCACTTTGCGACCATTATTATCCGGGATATTGGCGCTGCTGAACTTTGGCCTGCTCTGGTACTACAGCCCTGATCTTGCAATGATCGCCTTCTGGATTGGTCTTCTGGTCATGGTGGTTACCATTTCTACAAGTTATGTTGTCCAGCGCCTCTCTCTTAAGCTGATCGAGTTAGCTGGCGTTTTCCACGGCATGGTTATTCAGATGATTGGAAGTGTTCAGAAGCTGAAACTTACTGGCAGTGAATATCGTGCATACAACCATTGGGCTTCTAGATATATCCCACAACTCAAGCTTGAACTGACCATTGACAGACTTTCAAATGGAGTAGCCCTTTTCCATATCGCACTCTCTCCGGTTGCCACCGGCTTGTTGTTCTGGAAGGCCGCTGATCTTGTGGTTGGCTTAAACCCGGCAAGTGGCAGTGTGATGACCATAGGCACATTTATTGCGTTTAATGCTGCATTCGTTCTCTACCTGTCAGGTTGGTCAGCGATCAGCAACACGATTGTCAGTATTATTGACACTCTGGTTAAGGCAAAACGAGTAAAACCCATCCTCGAGGGGGAGCCGGAGGTAGGTGAAGATGCGGCAGACCCAGGGCGACTTGCCGGTCATATTGAATTTCAGAAGGTTACTTTTCGCTACACAGAGGAGGGGCCGGTCATCCTTGACCAAATCAATATGGACATTCAACCTGGAGAGTTTGTAGGCATCGTAGGGCCATCAGGCTCAGGAAAGTCTACCCTCCTCCGCCTCTTTCTTGGGTTTGAAACACCTGAGGTGGGCCGCGTTCTCTATGATGGCAAAGACCTCTCCGGGATCAACGTTATTGCTGTCAGAAGACAGATTGGATCAGTGCTCCAAAACGGAAAACTGAATGCTGGGAGTGTTTATGAAAACATAGCCAACAACCTGCAGATCTCTCATGCCGAAGCATGGGAAGCTGCCGCCGATGCCGGACTGGCGGGTGATCTCGAGAAGATGCCTATGGGTATTCACACCGTGGTTGCTGAAGGGGGTACCAACCTTTCAGGGGGTCAGCGTCAGAGACTCCTGATTGCCCGCGCTCTGGTCGGTCGGCCAAAGATGGTGTTCTTTGATGAAGCCACCAGCGCTCTCGATAATCGAACACAGGCAATTGTTACCGCAGCCATTCATCGACGCCGTATAACCCGGGTCGTGATTGCCCACCGCTTGAGCACGATTAGAGATGCTGACCGCCTTTATGTCATCGACAAAGGAAGGGTGGTACAACAGGGAACCTATGCCAAGCTCAGCCAGGAACCCGGCTTCTTCAGTAATCTTATCTCCAGACAAATGATCTAGGCATCATGTCACGATTGAACCATAACTTATCCCCAGATTCACCTGAAGCACTTATCCGCTTCCTGCAGGTAGTTCGGCCATTGGGATCTCTGATCATCGTGGTTCTGGGGATAATCCTTGGAGTTGCACTTACCTATCTGGTTATAGGTCGGTTACCGATAACCGTATCCACCCATGCTGTTCTCATTTCGCCTTATAAAATAGTTCCGATTCAATCCAGAGTGACTGGCCGACTTGAAACGTGGGAAGTAGAGCCTGGAAGCACCATCACAAAAGGAGCCCGCCTGGCAACGGTAAATCAACCTCTATTCAAGAACAGGGTTGATATGGCCGAACAACATTTGAACAGGCTGATCGAATCTCAAACAGCCACTAAAGCAATATCGAGCAGATCCAAAGCGCAAAAACGTGAATTTCTTAAGGGTGAAGATCTTATTATTAAATCTCGGATTGAGAAACTTAAGGATGAAGTTGATCAATCAAATCAGTTATCCCGGGTGATAAAGGGGAAAGAAGAGCTCATTATCGAAAACAAGATAAAGGCACTAAACCAGCTTAGACAATCAGAGTCTCAATCACTCAGCCACAAGCTGATCACTCCCACCGACCCCAATCAAAATGAAGAGAAAAAAGATCAAGAACCTGTCCAGACAGAATCAGACCTCATCGATCAGCAGACCTTCCTTGCACAAATTGATGCTGAACTCATAAAACTGGAAATGAGAACAATTGAAACTATAGCAAGAGCAGAAAAATCAGTAGAACAACACCTTGATAAATCGCAGCAGATTACGGCGCTTCAACTTGAGTTGTTGGACAATCAGATGGCATTGAGTCGTCTTGAGCAAGAAGAGATATTGGATAACCTCAGTGACCAACATCAACTATCAAGATCCAGGCAACACCTCGATTCCCTTAAAACCGGATCAATTGAAAACAACCATATCTTAAGCCCCTATTCAGGCAGGATCCTGGAACTGGGCGTTACTGAAGGTTCAGTTATTAATCCGGGCTCTCAGCTAGGCTCCATTAATACCCGAAAAGAGAGCGACCCTCTTGTTGTTGTCGCCTACTACCCCATTAGTGAAGGCAAGAAACTACATCCGGGCATGATGATGGAGCTTTCGATGTCCTCCCCTGACCACTCCCCTGCAAACGAGTACTGGCTTTCTGATCCTCAATCCGGGGTTCTGATCGCTGAAGTCACATCGGTATCAACGATGCCGATTACACAGCAGGCCGCCGAGACCCTTCTCGGTAATCAGGCTCTTGCTGAAAAGCTCCTGGAAGGCCAATCACGGGTTGAAGTGATTGCCAAACCAGTGAGAGAGACCAGCCATCCCTCTGGGTTTATGTGGAGAGATCCAAAAGACCCAGGCTTCAGACTCACCGCCGGAACCCTGCTTGTGGCCCGGACCATCATTAGGAAAAAACCACCACTCGAATTTATTTTTCCGGTGCTGTCCGAGTAACCGACGCCATGATCAATCAGCAAGAAGGTTGCGTATGCACCGGATTTGAGTCTGAATAATCTTCACCCGGAGGTATGCTGGGTCGATATCAATCTCCATTATCACTCAAGCCATCCACTGCTCCAAAATCCTCGATACTGAACTTACAGCCGTATTCTGCTCCCAAGAACAAGTCAGGATAAAGATTATAGGCTTGAAACAATAGATGGTCTTAATGTACCCAAGACGTGAGAGGGCAAGTTACCTATAATCATTGTGCTGATATAACCGTAAGGATACGACCTTTTTTCAATTCAGTTTATACCAGATGATAATAGCGGAGCAGAGACGACAATGAGTGTTGAAGAC
>Ga0208409_1000731_pt1 | contig 13954 bp, 12 predicted proteins | sample ETNtaG_29_FD_185784 | JGI IMG/M metagenome (GOLD analysis project Ga0208409, IMG submission 185784) | Marine microbial and viral communities from oxygen minimum zone, Eastern Pacific Ocean - ETNP201406SV201 (SPAdes) (version 2) | ecosystem: Environmental > Aquatic > Marine > Oceanic ...
TGGGACTGTCAGTATTGTATGATCTCTATGGAATCGAATCCTGGGATTATTACAACAACGATCCTTATCGCTATGTCCGCACCAATCTAGCCGTGAGCCGTCTTTTGGGAGTACACAAGTTTTATATGACATGGGCGCTTTATGCCTTTACCTGTGAGCCGTTGGGGCAAAAGATGATGTATCCCGATAGGTTCCCGCCAGGGGCCGATCCGGATACAACACTAATCAATAAAGACAATTGGCACCTGCTTGAGACTCCTGATTTCACCTCGGGCGCACCCAAGGTGATCGATGATATCCTCCGTGTGACTGAAGAGTTGACGGGGATGCCGCCTCTTCTCCAAATTTCGGCACCCTATAGCCTTGCGGCAGATATCTATGGACAGGAACCACTGCTTGCCAATGTGGTAAATGACCCCAACACCGTTAATGCCATGCTGGACCATCTTGGTGACATGGTTCTGGCACCTTGGATGGACCATCATTTCGAAACTTTTCCAAATGGATGGGTGGAATTGTCTGATGCATCGGGATCACCTTTCTTCATCGGTCCGGAAAACTGTATGACCATGTCAATCCGTTCGATCCGGCACATGCTTCGAGACAAGCCCTATGTAGACCGAGTGTTCGACAACAACTATCGCGGGGATTTTGTGGCTGAGGTGAAGAAGAAGGGGCGTTCCTCGAGACGAAAAACTTCAGAAGTCGTGGCACCGGACAGGAGTAAACTGCTCGAGTTGACTGAGGCCAAGGTCAACGTCAACCCGGTGTTTATCATGCGACTTGAAGCAGACAAGTTGGATATTTCCTTTTACGAAGATCAGGCCATCGCCCGTAACATGCCCTTGACATCGGGTATTGGTTCACCCCAAATTGACCGCAACAGCATCGCGAACCTTGAGGCAACAAAGTTGGAAATCCGCGAAGAGGCACAGTCATTTGTAGAAGCGATCAAACACGTTTGTGAGTCCGTGGACCTGCCTTTGGACAACCATGTTGGGGCACCCTGGCCAAGTCATGTATATTTTGAAGATGTCAACGGGCAGTCCCAATTTGAACTCGTCGAAATCATCCTCGATGAGGTTTATAAATCTACGCTGATTGAACACCCAGGATGATGGTCTATGTGGCAGAGGGCCTCTCCTTCAGGACCATCCAGTTCCTTCATCTCAATCAACCCAGTGTTGGGCAACTCTTCAATTAACTGGCTGACGATCATGCTTTTACGTCTGGAGATGGCCACAAGGATTCGCTAAATGTCTTGGTGGAAGTGAGACTAACTACTTTATGAATCGAGGGGCGACCCCTTGGATTGTCCTGGAGTCTCAGTGACTTTGTTTCTTCATCCCTGGTATTATTCAGGAGGGTCATCTTCAATCGGGTTTGAAATTCTTGAATCTCTTAAAAGAATGAACCCTCCTGCAACCACAATCAAAAGGCTGCCTAACAAATTCAGCCCATCGATGCCTTCCCCCCAAATGAAGTAACTGAATAGGAAAGCCCAAAGGAGTTGGATGTAGTAAAAAACGCCCAATTTGCCCGTGGACCGATGGCCGATTCGAAAGGCACTGGTCTGAAAAAGAAGAGAGACTGCAATCAAAACACTTGAAGAGGCAAACCAATGCAGATCCGTTTGGATGTTTTCAGGAGTTTCTGAAATCCCCATGAAGAGGAAGCCCAAAGCAGTCGGAGCCACCAGGTGGTAGATCGAAAAACCAAGGGTAGTTGCACAATCCCGGTGTTTGCTGACGATCAGGTTATTGAGAGCAATGACGGCAGAGCTGATTAAAATCCCGAGGGCATAAATGGAAAAAGATTCCATCCACGGACGTAGGATCAAGAGCACGCCCAGAAACCCCATACAAATGCATCCCCACACATGAAGCGAAATCCTCTGCTTCAAGTAGATCCAGGAAAGAAGGGCGTTGAGAATCGGAAGCGTCTGCACGAGGGTGATGGCCAGAGCAAGATTGAGCTTTGCGAGACCGGAAATGTAAAGCGGAACCGAAATCATCGTCAGTATGCTCCTGAACATCAGGATACGAACCGAGGAAGTTTTCAAATGATGCCGGATACCTCCCTGGAAATGAGCTACTGCAAGCAAAATGATGAGGATCATCGGCCCTGTTATTCCCAGGACCGTGTACCAGGGATATCCGTTTCCTCCCATAAGTTTGATGATCACATCATTGAAGGCAAAACAGCTTTGCGAAGCAATCAGGAACAGGACTGCCTTTGTATAATTTTTCAAAATGGTCTTCGACGAGGTCGTTTGTTTTTCTGGGTCTGAAAGATTCGAAGCTTTGAATTTGTCATACTTGGGAAACGTGAAATAGAATTTTCTGGAATGTTGACCTGCCCCGATATTATTGGTCCATGCACTAAGTTTAGGATTATGATGACTGAAACACTAAAGGGGAACCGATGGCAAAAGAACAAGCATCTTGCAAGGTCTAATTTTAAAAACCCTATTCATCCAAAATAAGCAGGACTTTAACTCGAATAAGGAGAGCAATCTTATGTTTTTTAAAAAAATGCAACCACAATATCAATCTCACTTATTTCAGCATGTATGGGAGAATGCTGAGGCATTTATTTAGTCCATAGCAGAAAATAAGCCTGCAATTATTAATAAAATTAGATCAAATTAGGCCCTATTTAATAGGAAGACACATATTTATAGTGATTGTTAGTAACATGAAACAGGAGGTATTTTGGGAGCTTTCAGTGGAAAGGTAGTTATTGTAACAGGTGGTGCTAAAGGAATCGGTGCTGGAATTTGTAGAGGATTTACTGAAGCTGGGGCCATAGTGATTTGTGCCGATATAGACGAAATCGCTGGTGAAGAAATCAGCTCTATTTGTTCAAATTCAGAAGGCCAATTGAATTTCCACCCTTGTGATGTTTCCTTAAGCGAGGATTGTAAAAAGCTGGTTGAAGCTGCTACAAAATTTGGAAGATTAGATGTGCTTTCAAACAATGCAGGCATCCAACCGACTGACAGTTATTTAGCGGCACATGAACTTCCTGAAACTATGTGGGATCAAATTATAGATGTTAATTTAAAGAGCACATTTTTGATGAGTAAATATGCTATACCCCATATGAAGCGTCAGGGAGGTGGAGTGATTATTAATACAGCAAGTGTTCAAGGACTTCAGTCAGCTAGGGGTGTATCTGCTTATGCAGCCAGCAAAGGTGGCCAACTTTCTCTGACACGTCAATTGGCTCTGGAATATGCTGAAGACAATATTCGTGTTTTGGCAGTTAACCCAGGCACCATCGATACCCCACTGGTGCAGGAAGCTCTGGATTACCTTGGAGGTGATGAGGCTGAGATGCGCAAAAATATGGCTACTTCTCACCCGTTGGGCAGAATTGGTAAACCAGAAGATATTGCCAACATCGTTTTGTTCTTGGCAAGCAATCAGGCATCTTTCATGACTGGAGAAAATATCTGTGTCGATGGGGGATTAATGGCCAAGGGAGCCTGGGATAGTTAGTAAGGGGCAAGGTATTCTTTCATGACTGATACGGGCATGTACAAAAAAACTTACAGTTTTTTGGAGATGAGAACAAAGGCCCACTTGATGCCCAGCAATCTATTAACCTTGGATTCCTATGTATCGAAGGACGGATCCACAGATTGGTCTTAGGGTACTGCTGGATTGTCCTCAGGAAATTGAACTAGTTCCCGTTATTGAATGTGTTTCCGGTGATCGTTGTTTATGCTGATTGGTCGTTGGTATGGAAGTGGATGCCCCTTCCATCAGACCAAGAATTGAGCATTTCAATCATATAAATATCTCAACCAGGGTTCTTTGACCTATTAACCCGAAACTCCTATACGTCTTTTAGAAGCACTTTTTCTGTGTTAGATACTGGGTAAGAATGCAACTTATAAACCTGGTTTCCTAGAGGAGGTAAGAGAAGTTTCCACCAACAGATTTCAAGTTCTTCAGGACATATTCCTTCAAAGCATTGCCTGTTTCATTTTATTTCATTTGACTGCCTTTACTTCCTTGTCTGTTAAACGAGAAGGCTTTCTCTTGTCCTTTTTCCAATTCCTCCTGACAACTGACACACAATCTTACACCAGGAATGGCTTTTTGCCTGGCAAGAGGAATCTCCTGCTCACATTCCTCACAATGAGCCAGGCTTCCACCTTGAGGTAGACGACTTCGAGCCAACTCAACTGCATCCTCAATCGTTGCATCAATCTGCTCCTGAACAGCTCCTTCACGAGCCCATCCTACAGCCATTGTTTTCCTTTCTGGTTTCTCTGATTACATGAAACCGTTGGTATATCAATCATCGTTAGACTCATCAAATCATAAAAATATACTGGACTTAGAGCCTAGGAAGGTGTTTGTAGCCTTCATTTTTAAGATTGTAAAATCAAACCCGGAATAATTTGTTGGATACAGGTCAGATTTGATCCTCCAGATGAAATATTGATCATCACTCCTCTAACTTCAATCACATTAATGGCAGATTAGTTTTGAATGTCACTAACCAACACAATGCCTCGTCAGACATTTTGTCTGAATTTATTGTTCGTCTAAAGGAAGAAGCCTCTCTGGGTCATGTCGCTGATGAATGTAGGAGTGGTGTTATTCACAAGCGTTACCAGTAACGAAGTGCATCCCTGTATAGGTTCCGGAGGTCGTTCTCGCTAACGGGACAGGGTGACATGCTTAGGGGACGTTGCTGTGCAAAACCCCCTTTAGCAAGAGCAGGAATATCGCTCTCTCGGTATCCAAGGGCCTCAAGCCCGTTGGGAAGCCCCGTTTTTTTCATCAGGTCTATAAAACAATCGGCAAGCACGCTCCCGGCATCCTCAGGTATGGCATCCATGACCGCATTTCCCATGGCTTGAGCAACATCCAGATGGCGTTCGGGATTGGTTGGTCCTGTGAAACGGAAAGCAGCTGGTGCATTCAGAACCACGGCAATGCCATGAGGAACCATGGGAGGAAGATTTTCATAACCCGAAGCCGTGTATTCGTGCTTCAGGGTTGCAACAGAATAACTCATGGCATGAGGGATATGAACACCAGCCGAATTGAAGGCAAGGCCTGCGAGGGTAGCAGCAAACATCAACTGATAGCGTGCCTCATGGTCCTTGTCATCCTTTACCGCACGCAGAAGGTATTTTCCACCAAGGCGGATTGCTGCCATGGCTCCAATATCGTTAAATGGGGTTGCTCCCTGATAGCCCATTCGAAGCGACGGATCCAAAGGGCGTTCACTGCTCGTGTAGGGTCTGGCAACATAAGATTCTGCAGCGTGCGTGAGCACATCAAAACCAGTTGAGGCAACAACACCCGACGGAAGGGTCAATGTCGTTTCGGGATCGACGATGGCATGATCAGGTTTCAAGTATGGAGAAGCAATTCCCGATTTCAGTCCCACTTCTTCGATATCAAGAACCACGATACCGGTGGTTTCGGCACCAGTGCCAGATGTACTGGGGCAGGCTATGTGAGGCATCAAAGGGCCTGGAACCTTCTTGGCCTGGCCAATGGGAGCATTGACATAGTCAAGGATTTGGCCTCCATGACAACTGAGCAAATTGGCTGCTTTAGCAGTATCCATCACCGAACCACCACCAATGGAAACGAAGCCGTCAAAATTGCCATTTTTCACAAACTCTGCTGCTGCCATGCAACTGGTGGTATTCGGTTCACAAACAGCTTTGTCATAGATCTCGAAGTCCACACCGGAGGATTTTAGGGATTTTTTAACTCGATGGATGGGCTCACCATCCTGGATATTGCCATCAAGAAAAAGAGCAATCCGTTCCATTTTCAATGCTACTGCATCCGGCCCCAGTTCTCGCAGGGCACCAACTCCGAATTTAAGATCCTGAACCTTGATGGTAAAAACCGTCTCCTTGTTGTCATTATTATCAGCAAATTGATACATTAGCTCACTCTCAGATTTAATGTGTTTGCGAGATTTTTTTGATGCCGTTTTGAGTGCAATTGACTCGATGCTGCAGCTCTTGAGTTCAAAACGCCTGAAGGCACACCAGTGCTTCTGATGAGCAACCTTTAAGCCTATTTTTAAGACAACCTTTCAGGCACTATGTGGCAAACAAGCCGGTCCGATCGGTTCGAAACTCTTATAGGTCAGTATGAATTCGCGGTGTCCCAAGGCTTCTGAACGGGTTTTCTGACCCTTGGCAACGGCCAGCACAAGATCTCGTATCTCGCTCCCAACCTCATCCAGAGTACCGCGGTTTTCCAGAATCCGACCAGCGTCGACATCCATATCGTCGGACAAACGTCGAAAGGTTTCCGGATTGGCGCAGACCTTGATCACAGGTGATATCGCACTACCGACCACGGATCCTCGTCCGGTTGAAAATAAATTGATATGGGCCCCACAAGCTATTAATTCGGCAATTTCAGCATTATCGTTGATGTTCGGAAATCCAAATCGAACCTCGCCATCCGGTATGACATCCAGAAGATACAAACCACCGGCCGGCGGATGATCACCGGGTTTGATCAGGCCGACGATTTCCGATGCCCCGGACTTGGCATAGGCGCCCATGGATTTTTCTTCAATCGTACTGAGCCCTCCATCGGCGTTGCCAGGAGAGAAACTGCCGTAACCCAGAGTTTCATAGTATTGCCGTGCCTTTTCGACACAGTGGATGATTTCCTCACCCAATTCTGGAGTCGCAGCACGGTCAGCCATATATTGTTCACAGCCGATCAGTTCCCCGGTTTCTTCAAAAATGCCTGCGGCACCCTCTGCAATCAAAAGATCAAACGCTCTGCCCATGCCCGGATTAGCCGACAATCCACTGGTGCCGTCCGAACCACCGCAGATTGTGCCGATGACAAGTTCATCGATTCCCATTTCCACCTGCTGCTGTGCTGCCAGCGCCTCCAACTGTTTCGAAACCCAGGTACCACCTTTTTCAATCGATGCAGCCGTACCACCGTTCTGCTGAATGACCAGCGTTTCTACAGGCCGGCCAGAGGCAGCGATATTTTCTGCAAGGCCTTCACGGTTAAATCCTTCACATCCCAGTGAAACCAAAAGTGCCGCTCCTACATTGGGATGTGTGCACAGTTTCGACATCATGTCGAAAGCATATTCGTTGGGAAAACACCCGGGAAAGCCGATGACATGGACATCCCTGTCGCGGAACATAAATGTGATTTCGGTGGCAACATGGCGGGCACATTCAATCAGATAGGCAACAACGATGGTGTTGCGTATGCCTTTGCGGCCATCCGGTCGGAGATAACCTTTCATTCACTCTCCTTCCCGCCGTCGCGCGAGGTATGGCTGTAGAGGTAATTACTTTTCATATTATGGGTGTGAACATGTTCACCGGCAGCAATGTCACGACTGGCACAGCCGATGGGCGCGGCATATTTCTGGATATTCTCACCTGCTCTCACATTTCGACGGGCAATCTTGTGCCCCAGCGTCACCCTTTCCTGTACAATGATCCTATCTCTTTCTACCTCGATTCTGTCACCAACATTTGTGTCTTCACAGGCGACGACGACATTATCTTGTGGAGACAGTAACAGGCAGTTAGCTGTTTTAGGCACAGACATCAGAATTTTCCGTATTTCAGATAGGCCTGCTCCGGGTCCATTCCAGCTAGGATGGCATCACGCATCTCACTTTCAGTCGACATCACCTTTTCTGTTTCACCCACGACCTGCTCGGCAATATCACCCGGAATGACCACGACACCATCACGGTCGGCAATCAACCAATCACCACTGCAGATTGTAACCGTTCCAATGGAGATCGGGTCCCCCAAGCGATCATAGGTCCAGCGTTCGACAATATCGGCAGGTGTGTTGAGATCACAAAAAACAGGAAAATCCAGATCAAGAATGAAATCAACATCTCGGCAACGCCCGTCGACAACATATCCCTTGGTATCCTTGACCATCAGTGCCCGTGCCGACAATTCTCCCATCAGTGCGATTTCCTTGGTATTCGGTTGACAGACCAGCACCTTACCGCCAGGAACCTTTGACAGCACCTGGGTCCAGGCCAGCAAACTATCATGACGGCTCAGGGTCCGGTCTATGTGTCCGGAAATGGTATATATTTCACCGGCCAGTTTCTGTCCCGGACTCAGGGCCATGATTTCTGGTGGCAACACGCAGTTGTCGATGCCTAGTCCACGCAACACATCATGCACCGCGCTGGCATAACAAGCCATCAGTCGTTCATCCAGTTGTTGAATTGATGCTTTTTCAGTCAACACGTATTCCTTCTCATTTGCCCTCGTTGGGTTGTTCATAATCCATAGAAAATACGAAGCAGGGTCAGTACATCATTTCTCCTTCGGCGAAACCATTCAGATTCGTTTAGGTGCTGAATCAAATTCCAAAAAACTAACATTGTTTCAAAAGGGACTTGCTCTCCAACTCTTGAATCGTTTTCTTATATCCCACTTTTATCCATTTTCATAAAACTTTTTAATAACCTTTCATTCATCTCAGAAATCATCTCTTCCAACTTTGAAGATAGGTCATTCATGAACCTTTTAGCAAAATCCAGGCTGATCAATCCATGACGGCCTGACCAAAGAAGGTTTGCAATCAGTACGGGTTCTCCTTCCAGTACATCAGCTTCAACTAGCTGAGTTACAGTATCCAACAGAGGGAGAAAAGCTTCGCTACGCCTTTCCTTGGATTGTTCTAATCGCTCATTCTGAATCATAAACAATGCCGAATACTGAAGAGGGTGATCCATGGCAAATTGGAAATAGGCCTCATCGAGTTTCATAAGGTTCTCCATGGGTTCAGCAAAATGATCGATAGCACCTTTCTGGGAGCTTGCAAATTCATCATAGGCTCTGTCAAGCACCTCTTGGACAATCTCATTGCGATCTTCAAAGTAGTTATAAGCTGTCATGGCACTTATGCCTAGTTCCTTTGCCAGCCTCCGCATCGTGAGATTCTCAAGACCTTCTTTAACAAAAATTTTTAAAGCGGCTTCACAAAGTCGGTCCCTAAAAGCAGCTTTTGCCGTGGGTTTGGTTTTTTCAGGCATTATTTATAATGTAAATATACATTGTAAATTATAAAGACATTTTATTGCTTTATTTAAATCTTTCTCAAGCTCATAAAATTGGATGAACAATGTTTTACACTTAACAACACTCACCATATGCCAATGAGATTTCGAGGCTATTTAAAAAAAATCATGTCTGGGAAAAGGTCCAAGGTGAGAAGGTTCTTAAAAATAATAGGTCAGGTTTGCTGTTATCCGGCTTTTATTTTGGAAGTACATTCCAGACCCTTTTTGGAGGTCTGTTGGATCAAAGTAAACGGTTGAGACATCAAGATTCAGATCATCCATGATTTTGTTTTTTATGGACAAACGGTATACAGCAGAAGCATTTTGATGGTCATAGTTCAAAATATAATCCAAATCCAAGGTCTGATTGTAAATTGATTGGTTTCCTCCAAGAAAATATTTGACTGAATCTTCACTTTCTTGGATGCCTTCTTCCCATCCCAAAATATGCTGATCGGATACTCCGGCATAGATATTTGCATGATCATTGAACTGATATTCCAGATCCAAAGCCATATCGATAGTGTTTTTTTTAAAAACCACGTCTGTTGAATGCTTTGCAGCAAACCATTTTTTGGATTTATGTGCCAGTTCTGTCTTAAGCAAAGTATTTCCAAAGTTCAAATTTCCACTCATTCCAAACATTTGATAATTAGGATAGGTTTTTTCTAGTATTGTTTTGTTTCCTATTTGTTCAGATTTCTGCTGATAAAAAGGTTGGTTTTCATTCAATTTAGCAGCATAGAAAGCAAAATCTCCTGATTCCACATTACGTTTCACGTGAAAGCCTACCTCAGTCTGAAAAGGCATGGTTTCATGTACATCATAGTCGGTATCGTTTTCAGGCAGGGGGATGTAATACTCTGTATGTTCTTCAGGAAGTTTGTTGGTTTGTGAATCAGGATTGACAAACATGTCCCAGTCCCATTGGCTGCTGAAATAGTTTATTCGAATAAGATTTTGACCAATACGAGAATCCTCCAATGACGTGAAGTAAACTTCACTTTGATCTTGGGGACTGACTTCATTCAAGACTGAATTTTCTGACTCCCCCCAAATCACAATCTGCCGTCCCACTTTGAAAGACCAGTCTCCATAACTGCCTTGGAGGTATAACTCTCTTAAATTTGAAGTGCCATATGCCTCAGGAGAATGATTCTGGGCTTTGGTTAAATGATCGTTTGAATGGTGTATGCTCCCTTTTCCATCAAAAAAAAACAGAAGGTTTTCACTAAAATCAGATTCCCATTCCAATCTAAGAGAAGAACGATTGCTGACGATCTTTTGAGGTGCTTGAAAACCGTAGCCAAACTCGTGTTTCAATGAAAATCGAGCATTCTCCATAAAAGCAGAAAAAAATGTTCTCTCTTCTTCTGTTCCAAACTCATCTTCATCAAGGTCATCTATGATCTCTAAATCGTCAGCTTCTGATAAATCCAGTTCTTCATTAAAATTTTCTTGTGGCGTCTCTTCTATGGCTACCAAATTTTCATATCTAGGTTTAATCCTAGACTCATGAAAAAGTGTTTGCGCCAAAACCGAGTAAAAACTTAGTCCCAAACCTAAAACGGTGAAACAATATTTTCTAACGAATTGATTCAACATTGTTTCTTCCCCATGGATAACCAGTTAAGTGATTTTTTTTATAGAGGAAGTTCTTGTCTGACTTTCAATACAATTGCCGAAATACTATAATCGGCTTAATTATTGTTTTGGCCAATGTGCACAATGAACCGTTTAACCGAAGTGATGATCAAATCGGTAATACCATTATTTATCCCCCAGAGGGTTGGAGGGATTTCAGTAAATGCTAATGGAAGAGCTGGTGCATTTTGTTGAAGAGTCGATTTTGAAAGACACCATCGGTGAGAACTCTTTGTGTGAAATAATTTTCATTGTCGACAGGAATATTCAAATGCTCTTGAAGCGTGATGATGGTTGTTTTTCGACGGGTAATCAGATTTCTCACACTCCCAACTTCTGCAATCCAAACCCCATCAATCTGTTTCCATCGGTCTTTTGTGAATAGCTTAAAGGGTTTTCCCTGCCGGTTGTAAGTGACCCATTTAGGGATGATTTTTTTCGTCTGATCCAGCCAAAAGACGGTTTTCGAATAATGGCTTTTTCTCAGACGTTGTGGTTTTGGAGTTTGTTCAATCACCCATGTGTGATTCCCTTTATATTGGATCGATTTTAAGATTTTATATTCATAATCATCAATCGGGGTTCCACTTATGTCTTCACTGCTAAATTCACTGCCGAAGAGACTGCCGGATGCTGGTTCGTTCTGAATCTTATTGGATGATGTGATTCGACGGACCTTACCAAGGCTTGAAAAATACATCCAACTGTCATCATCTTTATCATCGCTCTGGTAGCTATAATTGAGCATTCCGATACCTTTTTCAGACTTCGGACTTAAAATGATATTGATAGCTTTCTGATCCTGTTTTCCATTTTTTCCAATGTCAGAGTAGTTTTTATAGATGGATTCAAAAACTTTCACTCTGGGTTTTTCAATACATCGTATTTTTTTATTTTTCACATGGTACTTACAGGTTTTCATTTTTACTTTGCTGTAACCTGTTTTTACTAAATTGGCCTGTAGGCGGTTTTGATAAACCAACTCCCGTGCATCTTGTGCGTATACAGTAGAGCCATAGTTGGTCAGGAATAATACAGAGATCAGACAGAAAAAAATCAGATCGTCTGAGATAGATTTATTCTTTTGCATGACGGTTCCTTGGACTCATGTTTCTTCCTGTCGTTTCACTCAAAAATTATTTTTTTGTTACCAAGGTTTAAGGGTTTAATCGGACCATCTTCCCCCTCAGATGACTCGAATCGCACATCCAAGACTTTGCAGAGAGCAGGTAATAACAACAGATCTGCTAGCATTGCAGCCAAAATGGCAATTCCACCCAGCAACCCGAAACGTGAAATGGGAATACTGGTGGCCCAAGTCATAAAAAACAAACCAGTGCTTAAAATCAACGAAGTGAAGATGACGGCTTGACCAACTTCATTCAGGGTGTGATTCAATGCTTCTTTCAGATTGCCCCGTTGTTCTATTTCCAGTTTAAAGTGCGTCAAGAAGTGAATCGTGTCATCCACTGCAATTCCAATCACGACAGGAACCACAACCAGAGTGAAGGTATCCAGAGGAAAACCTAGACCTCCCATGAGTCCAAAAATGATGGCAATAGGAAATAGATTGGGGATCAGTGCGACAAACAATCCCACACGGATTGATCCAAAGAGGAATAATAAAATCAAAGAAATCACCCCAATGGTGATCAGAAAACTACGGTACAATGATTCAGTGATATACAATTCCTGGTGAACCTCCAAGACCACAGGGCCTGTTACACGGATGTCCATTTTGGGATAACGCTCCAACAGTGGTTCAAACAACTGATTTTTTTCAGCTTCTACAATATGGATTAAATTCCGATACCTTGAAAACTTGGTGTTACGCACGCTTAAATTGATGGTTGCTTTTCGATAGTCATCTGAAACCAGATTTCTTCTATCTTCAGGATTGCCATTATTGAACAAAAAAAGAACTTCTCCCAAGGCACGTTGATCCTGTGGAATCCTATACATTTCTTCACGATTCTCATTCAGGATTTGATTGGTATTTTTTACAACATTCACCAGGGACATTCCCCGTACAACTATATCACTCTGCTCCTTCAACAGTTTTTTCTGTAAAAGATTCATTTTGTTGAGGACTTCTGGGTCTTTCAAAGCATCTGTTTCGTTCATGTCAATAAAGACTTGGAGGCTTTGGGTCCCACCCGTTACAGATTCCACCAGTTCAGAAGCAATTCTGAGCCATGAATCTTCAGGAAAGTCGTGAATGATATTCTTATCCATAGTAATTTGACTGGCTCCCCCAAGACTCATCACAAAAACAACCGTGAATCCTGCAATGATGGTTTTAGGGTAGTTCCAGTTGAATCTGAGGATTTCTCCAATCAGAGCCTGAATCCAAGGGACCGACCTCCGACTTTGAAGGATTTTTTCTGATTTTTTCTTTGAAATGGGATTCCAGAGATCCAGCAACAAAGGCATTAAAATGATGGTGAAGAGATAAGCAACTCCAACACTGAGGGCAGCAAACCCTCCAAAAATCTGGATCTCTTTAATTGGAACAAACATGAGTGAGCCAAAGCCAACCATGGTTGTCAAACTGGTCAGCAAACATGCCAAACCTGATTTTTTCAATGCTGATGTTAAGGCATTCGTGTGGTCCTCTTGGCGGTGACGGAAAAATAGGTAGCCCGAAAGGATATGAACCGAGTCTCCGACACCCACAACGATCACAAGAAATTGAATGGCTTCGAACATTCCTCCCATTTCTACTTGGATCCAGCCTGAAAAACCAACGGCCCAGATGAGGGTCAAAATGATTATACCCATCGTCCAAACGACTGCACTCAATGAACGGAAGAGAATCCAGAGGCCAATGATGATGATCAGTCCCAAACCACCAAAAATGACCCCAACTTCTTCAGACATCACTTTGGTGATGTATGCGACAATTGCAGGATAACCAACCAAATGGAACGAAAAGGCATCATTATACTTTGACTGCTTCAATATTGTTTCCAAAGCATCAAGAAACTGGGTGTACTCGAAGTCTTCGATGCTTCTGAATTTGGTAGGAGTCTCTGTGATTTGTTCAAAACCTTCATCGGTTTCTAAATCCTCTTCCAAAAGGTCTTCTTCCAGAATGTCTTGAAGTTCTTCTTCTGGAATGGCTCCAAAGTCGGTTGTGATGTGGATGAAACCGTATTTCGAATCTTTCGAAAGATATGTGCCTGGAAAATCCCGGTGCTCCAAGGCTTGTTTACGAAGTTTTTCACGTTCAGCATCA
>Ga0208409_1000740_pt1 | contig 13851 bp, 14 predicted proteins | sample ETNtaG_29_FD_185784 | JGI IMG/M metagenome (GOLD analysis project Ga0208409, IMG submission 185784) | Marine microbial and viral communities from oxygen minimum zone, Eastern Pacific Ocean - ETNP201406SV201 (SPAdes) (version 2) | ecosystem: Environmental > Aquatic > Marine > Oceanic ...
TGCAGTCCCAGGCTCCACTGCTACAGATGCGGACTTTGCAGGTGCGTCGTTCTCCAAGGCCTCCCTCGCAGGCCTGATTGCCACCAATGCCAACTTTGACGGGGCGACGTTTGCGAACACCTCGGCGGACAGCGGCTACTTCGTCGGTGCTTCGATGGCTGGTATACAGGCCACCCAGTCATCTTTCGGACTTGCGAACCTGCAGAACGTCGACATGACAGGGGCGACGGTGACCTCTACGGGGTTTGCTGGCGCTGCAGCCTCAAATGTCGACTTCACCGACGCTGTCCTTACCAACTCGAACTTCTCAAATGCAGTCATCTACGGATCGACTTTCACCAATGCCGCCATGACCGGCGTTGGCTTCAGTGGTACTAACGCAGGCGCTGCCTATTTCGGCAACGCTGACCTGGTCGGAACCAGGTTTGACGCCACCAAGCTGACCGGAGCTTCGTTCACGGGAGCAAACCTGACTGGGGCCATTTTCACAGACGTAACCGCCATCGGTACCCGTTTCACAGATACCGACATGACCGGTGTCGTCCTCATCCGATCCTGGCTCTTTGACGTAAACCTTTCAGGAGCAGACCTGACCGGCTTTGACCTCTCGACACTGGCCCCGGTCGCCTCACAGGTCTACCGGGCCCGTCAGACAGCGTGGACGAAATGGCCTACTGCGCTTCCCAGCGCTGACATGGTCCTGGTCGACCGGGAGCTGCGTGACCCTGGAGACGTGTGTGACATGGCCGTGTTCATGGCCTGCGACGAAGCCGACCTGACGCATGCCGACCTGACCGGGCTCGACATCTCCTACAAGCACCTGCGACGCACGGACCTTTCAGGAGCCGACCTGACTGGTGTCACAGCCAACAAAGCCCGTATGCATTCAGCGCAACTGGTAGGAGCAGGGCTCTCAGGCGCTGACCTCACCGAAGCCATCCTCACCAGGGCGGACCTGACAGGGGCAACCCTCACGGCCGCCGACCTGGCAGGCGCCGACCTCGCCAAAGCGAACCTGACAGGCGCTGACCTGACAGGGGCAAGCCTTGCGGGAGCTGACCTGACCGGAGCCAGGCTTTCAGGTGTCACATGGGCTGACGTCACCGCTGACACTGACACCTCCTGGCCTACGAACTTCTTCCTGGTCACACCGACCGCTAGTGACATCACCGTCACACAAGCCCCCGCCAAGCCGGTGGGCTGCCAACCTGCCGTAGGGGTCGACTGCCCGGGCTTTGAGTCCGCCAACGGCGACTTCGAAGGCGTAGACATGTCTGACGCTGTGCTGAGCGACTCCAACTTCCACAATGCCAACCTGTACAACGCGACCCTGGACCGCGCTGTGCTGACCGGGGCCAACTTCGGCGATGCCGACATGGCCCGCGCATCGATCAGGTATGCCGACCTGACTGACGCCGACATGTACGGCACAACCCTGCGCAGGGCTGACCTTGCAGGCGCCACCCTCACCAATGTCGACTTGCGCTTCAGTGACCTGTACAGGGCCAACCTCTACAACACTGACCTGGCCGGAGCCAGACTTGACCACGCCTCAGGGCGTTCAATCAACTTCCTGGGAGCGAACCTGACCGGGGCGTCAATGGCCAACGCCGACATGGTGTGGGCTTCCTTGTCCGCTGCGAACCTGACGAACGCCAACCTGGCTGGAGCCAACCTCAGGCGAGCCAACCTCAGGGGAGCCGACCTGACCGGAGCCAACCTGTTGGGAACAAACCTGACAGGGGCGTTCGCTGACAGCCGCACCACATGGCCCGAAGGCTTCGTTACCTTCGTAGCTGGCGTGATCACGTGGGAGTAGCGCCACTCATCGTCGGTGGTGACGTCACGACACTGGGTTGGGAACTCTGTTGATTCGGTTCCACGCAGTGGCTCAACTCCTATTGGTAGCAGGGTCGGCTTCCCGTTAGGGCCAAGACCACTGTGTCAGCCGGCGTTATGAGGGCCTCTGTCCCCATGTAGGGGAACATGTAGGAGATCCCAACGGACGAGTGGCCGATTCCGACAGCATGGGAGAGTTCATGGAGCACCACCATTTGACGTGATGGGGAGTTGAAGCCACCATCTGGGTACCGGTCCAAGAAGTCAGTTGAGAGTGCTATGAGTCCAGAGGTGATCGATGCCCGGTCGGTGGTAGTCGTTCTGTGCCAGGTCGTTGTCAGGGCAATGTCGTCGGGCCCCAGTGCTGCATGTTTGTGTTCTGCGACATGGACTTCGATGGTGTTGGCCTTTGGCTCGTAGGCGGCCAGGTTCTCTTCGGTGAAGTTGACGCCGCCAGCGAACAGGTGACCAGGAAAGACGATGTTCAGGCCAGTGAGTTCCCGCAACTTCTGGGCAGCAGTGCCGATCGCATCACGGGTGAGCATGTGTTCTTCTGCCGTCAGAGTCCCACTGATGAACGTCTCTATGGCGATTTCCTGACACTGGTTCCACAAGATGATGTCGTAGCTGTTGGCCACCAAGGGTGTCGGACCAGCGAAGTCGATTTCGGCGACCTTGTCACCCAACTTGGTGATGAATACCCGTGTCAGGTCCCGCTCCTCGGAGTTCAAGCTGATAGATCGAAGGTTCGAACGCTCAATGGTTTTCGCCCACGATGGCCAATTCTGTCTTGGATAGTGCCCGTCAACGTAGGGATACAACGGCGCCCACTTCTCGGCCATGGCTTCGCCTTGAGTTTGAATGCTCTGACCACGTGCTGCCCAGAACAGGGAGGCTCCAAACCCGCCGATGCCGATTAACAAGACAGCCGACAACGCCCATGCCAAATACCGGATACGGGTCCCCATGACGTACACAAAGGTACTAGGGATCACTCACTCTGGGCACCTAGGACAGATTTCTGTGTCCTGGGGGACCGAAGGTCCCGAGTTCAAATCTCGGCAGCCCGACAGAGATAGCCCCGGCTATTTTCGTTTGAGTTGGTGGTGGTCGCCGTAGCGGTTGGCTGGCATCTCCCGGCGCCAACCGGCAGGATGGGGTCGGCCAGACCAAGGGAGGTAGCGGTGAAGGTCGGAATCGCGTTCGCCAACATCGCCGGGTTTGGCACCGGGGAGGGGGCCGCCGAGTTGGCCTGCGCGGCCGAAGCGGCCGGGGTGGAGTCACTGTGGACCGTCGAGCACGTGATCTTCCCCAGTGGCTACCGGTCGGCCTATCCCTATGACGACAGCGGCCGGATGCCGATGACCCCCGACACGCCTCTGACCGACCCACTGATCTGGCTCACCTGGGTGGCCGCCCAGACCTCGACCATCCGACTGGGTACGGGGATCCTCATCCTCCCTGAGCGCAACCCGGTGGTCCTGGCCAAGGAGGTGGCCACCCTCGACGCGCTGAGCGGTGGCCGGGTGGAGTTGGGGATTGGTGTGGGTTGGCTCCGTGAGGAGTTCGAGGCCCTAGGCGTGCCGTGGGAACGACGCGGGGCTCGCACCGACGAGTACATGGGGGCTATGCGCACCCTGTGGGGTGGCGATGACGTATCTTTTGACGGCGAGTTCGTCTCGTTTGAAGCCGTCTCCTCCAATCCAAAGCCGGCTAACGGGACGGTCCCGATCATCGTCGGGGGCCAGTCGGAGGCGGCAGCCCGGCGGGCTGGGCGAATCGGTGATGGCTTCTTTCCAGGGAAAGGCGACCTCGCCCCCCTGTTGGCCACCATGGGTCGGGCCGCTGAGGAGGCTGGTCGTGACCCGGCCGAAATCGAGGTGACCTGGTCCGACTTGGACAACATACTGGGGGATGATCCGGTTCGAGTGAAACGGGGAGGGAACCTCAAGACCTGGTCTGACCTGGAGATACTGGGGGACGATCCGGTAGGGGCCGCGGAACGTTTGCGGGAAGCCGGCATCGACCGGTTGGCCGTTCCGTCAATCATGTTCATGCGTGACCCGGTGTCCACCCTGGCTGAGTTCGGCGAGCGGGTGATTGGTCCGATAGCCGACATCTGAGCAGGACTTAGAGCATCCGACGGCCTGCCCCTGCTTGTTGGGACACCGGGGTGTTGCCCCCTACCGGAGATGCCCCTGATTGCAGGGATCGCGGTGGCAAGGCGCGTAGTAGCGGGTGCCCAGAGAACGGTTCTGGTAACACGGGTTCGAATGCCGTACGGGGTACCACCTCTGTGTCACGCCGGCCTTTCCGGGGCCCGGGCGTCCCCTCCCGGGGCATTCTCCCCAACTTTTCGCGGGACAAAGCGTTTCAGCGGGACTATGGTCTGCCCAGAGCGGGTAGCCGGTCCACTGGCTCTTCGGGGCCGGGGGGAGTGGTCCGCACAGACGGGTTGATACACATTGGTGAGCACGCCTGATTCCCGCCGAATTGGCGCCACCGGTATCGATCCCAGGTCAGCCCCTGGCTCCCGCCGCCGGGGGTTGACCGCTTTTTGGGCTGTGGGCACGTCTTACGGCGAATCGAAAGCCTTTGCTTTGGCTGAGCACCACGAATATGGGAAGGCTGGCAGAAGCGGCATCGATTGTCGCGGCATCGACACTTGCTTCTAGGCCGCTATACCTGACGATGCGCACCAGTCCCGCCACCTCAGATGACAGGACAGTTCCATTCCACAATGTGTAGACGGTCGAGCCGTCCAGCATGTCAAAGTGCGCCGACGTCGAAGAGAGCGGCGTGACAGTCTCGAACTCACCAACGGCGTCGACCACGACCTCCCAGTCGTTGGCGCAATGCTTGTCAAAGGCGCGGTGACTTCGAGTTCAGTGCTGCACGCCGCGGCTAGTAGAGACAACGCCGCTGCTGGTGGCACCAAGCGCAACATGTCAGTCTTCGTCGTCTTTTTCCCAGAGGTCGTTTACGCGGTCCCAGCTCCGTTCAAGTCGCTTGTTCGTCTTCAGTGCGGTGGCGGCCAGAATGGTGACCAGCACGGTCACAGCAACGGCTGTGATGAACATTGAGAGCAGGGAACCGTTGTCGCTGTCGGGGATGATGGAGGCCACGAGGGCGTTGATGGCGTCCTTCCACGCCAGGGCCACAACCAGGCCAAAGGCGGTCATGAGGGACGCCATGATGATGCCCCTGACATTCAGTTTCTCAACGTGTTCCTGGAAGTCGCTCATAGCGGCTGGGTTCCCTTCTCACCTAGTGGCCTGGATGACCTGTTAAGTCATGAGAATATTGCCCCAAGGGGTTCGGGCCCCACCTAATGTCGGGATATTGGATTAATGGAACAGGACGCGATCCAGGAAATCGAAGATCGCCTGGCCGATAGGACGACCGTCGGCAGTGGTTTCTTCCCACTCATCCCAGACATGTGAGACATCCTCAAGCGGATGAAACTCGTAGGTGATCTCTGCGGCGATGGCTGCGTCGATGATGCTCACGGCGTTGGAAAATGCCGTGTCACCACCATCCTCGGTTCCGTGTGCAACGAACAACATGGGTTCACCAGATCCGATTACAGCACCCCTGTCGCAAGAACTGGTAAGTACCCCCGAGAGGTCGATGACAGCGGCGATAGGTGGTCGATCGATTCCAAATTTGTCGGTGCAATAGGCAACGGTAAGCGCGGTGATTGCACCAGCCGAACCGCCCTTCAGGACGATCCGATCTGTGTCCAGGTTCAACTCGTTGGCATTGGCGATCAGGTAGTCCAGGGCAGTCAGGGTGTCGTCCGTGGCTGCCACGAAGGCCCGTACTAGGGCAGGCCCTTCTGAGCCTCCGACAGCGGCGAGGAGACTGTCTACCCGGACACTGGGTGCAGGGTTGTCACGGGCCAATCGGTAGTCAATGGATGCGACCACCCAACCTCGTGCTGCGGCCTCCCTGACACCGCGTTTCTCCTCTTGTGACGAACAGGACGCTCGTTGGCCTGAACTGAAGGCACCACCGTGGATGTGGATGAGCAGTGGTCGGGGGCCCTCATCGCCGGTGTCAGGTACACAGAGATTTAGGAGTAGTTCAACCGAGCTGCCATCAGCTAGCGCTCCTGTTCCATAGATAATCCCATCGGAGGCAGTGAATTCGAAGGTCTCACCCAGAGATGGAGTGAAGGCGGCAGGGCCAAGCGTGTCAAGAGTTTCTGAAGAGGGTCCTGTCGGCGCGGAAATTATCGGTGGCGGATTGGCCGGCTCGGCCCCTATTCCTCCGGGGGAGGGAATGGCTCCACCCTGACCTGGCTTGGGCAGGTGAAGCATCCAGTCACTGCCAGAGATCCTGGCAGGACCACAGGTCTGGCTACGGATCGGCTCAGAGGGCTCCCAGTTGCGGCCCTCAAATGAGAGGTGGGTCTCCAACATTCCATCACCGCAAACGGTCAAGCGGATAGAACCGTCGGATTCCATAACAAGGTCGGGATCGCCACCTGGCACTGAAGCCGTCATTTCGAATCCACCATCTGGGGTTCCGACGAAGAGTTGGATCACCTGTTGGTTGAAGACCTTGGCTGCCAAGACCCACTCGTTGTCGACGACCACCGCCGGATCCTGGACTCCGGACTCGTCTAGCAATACCTGAAGGGTTTCGAAGTCCTGGCCGTTTTCGGAGCGCATGAGGCAGATCGGTCCCGGCTGACGAGGCGTTCCCGTGATGCGCATTCCGTTTACAGCCGCCAAGCCGATTCCACCATCCGGGAGCCGGAAGACGTCCGGGTCGATGAAGCCCTCGAACACTTCACCGTCAACTGAGATCGGTCCTAGGTCGGTGAACAGGTCATTGGCAAAGGTGGCGTGGTGCGGAACGTTGTCTCGGGCATTCATGGCCCAGATATGGGCGACACCGTCAATCATTAGCCCGTCACCCACCGACCAACCAGTACCAAGTAGTTGCTGGTTAGCAATCTGGTTATCCACGAGGCGTCCGATCCAGAGCTCGTGCTCGGAGATGCCCTCCGCGAAGCCGGGTGTCCGGCGTTTGATGTCCGAACAGCCCGGGATCAACGGATTGCTGGCAACCGCCTCTGTGCTGGTTGCGGTCGGGTCGGTGACCGTGCTGATCGGCGGTGTCGTCGTGGGGGGAGTGGTGGTGGCTGGAGTTTCACTGCTAGTTGATGTGGTTGATGTAGTTGGCGTTGTGGCTACTGGTTCCATGGAGATGGCATCTCCTGAACAGCCCGCACTCAACAGCACAGCAAACAGGAAACAACTTCTTTGCATAGGCTCATCCTCACAGAAATGACCATGCGTGGTCCAGCCATTGTTGAGTCACCCAGGACAGGGTGGAACCGTTTGGCCTAATCTGCTTTCGTGGCATCAGCGAGACCGACTGACCTGAGAACATGGCCATAGACAGTTTGCAATCCGCCCTCCCGCCCGATCCCCCTGACTTTGGGCCCCGTGAGTTTCCAGCGGCCCTGGTGAATGTCACCAATCGGTGCAACCTGAAGTGCACGCACTGCTTCGTCTACCGCGATGCCAACCCCAACGCTTCGATCGACAAGATGGACGACGCCACGATGCTCCATCAACTGGAAGTGCTACGGGACCGACATGGGATAAAGAGCATGCTCTTCATGGGTGGAGAGCCAATGGTGCGCCGCAAACTGGTCTTGGCGGCCATGAGTCTCTTCGAGGACTCCTCCATTGCGACCAACGGAACCTACGGGATCCCGTCCACCCCAGGGCGTCTGGTCAGTGTGTCCCTCGACGGCCCCTCAGAAGAGAATGATGCGATCCGGGGGCAGGGAGTCTTCGAGCGGGTAGAGCAGGCAGTAAGAGGACGTGACCGCGAAGATGGCACCATCGTGATGCTCCAGATGGCCATCACCAAGGAGAACTCACCAAGCATCGAACGGTTCGTCGACGTGGTGGCCGATTGGCCCGTGGACGGCGTCGCCTTCACCTTCTACGTTCCGCGAAAAGGGGAATGCAGCGGCCAGGCATGGGAAACCAATCAGGAACGAGATGAAGTTGTTGAGCGCGTCATAGCCCTCAAGGAGGCCTACCCCGACCTCGTTAGAGCGAACGTCGCCACCCTCAGGTTGATGAAGTCTGACCAGTGCGGTGCCTACGTCGGTGATCACTGCGCCCTCAAGGCGATGCTGCCGCTCTACGTCGGCGACGGTGGAGTGTTCGAGAGGACCTATTGCTGTTACGGCAACGACGTTGACTGCACCCGGTGTGGTGCCTACGCGGTATTCAACACTGTGCGTCACCGTGAGCGGGGCTCCACACCAGGTCCGACCACACCCGTGAGCGACTGATCGAATCAATGCGGCCACCGCGTAACTAGGCTCACCTTCATGACAAACATAAAGGTAGGTGTGGTGATCAGGCCCCAGGCCACGACCGTCGAGGCCATGCGGAGCGCATGGACAGAGGCCGATGCCATGGGCGCCGACTCCGTGTGGACCTGGGACCACTTTTTCCCCCTGTTCGGCGACATGGAGGCTGAGCACTTCGAGGGCTGGACCCTGCTGGCGACAATGGCGGCCGACACGAACAACGCCATGCTCGGGATGATGGTCACGTGCAACGGGTACCGGAACCCGGAACTGCTTGCCGATATGGCCCGCACCCTCGACCACGTCAGCGGCGGACGCATGTACCTGGGCATCGGATCCGGCTGGTTTCAGCGCGACTACGACGAGTATGGCTACGAGTTCGACACCGCCATCGGCCGCCTACGCAAGCTCGAAGCCGACCTTCCCCGCATGAGATCCAGGCTCTCCAAGGTGAACCCGCCTCCAATGGGGCACCTACCCATACTCATCGGCGGCAAGGGCGAGAAGGTCACCCTGCGCCTAGTGGCCGAACATGCTGATTCATGGAACACGTTCGGGCCACCGGAGAACTACGGGCGCCTCTCGGGAATCCTGGATGAGTGGTGTGAGAAGGTCGGCCGCAATCCCGGCGAGATCGAGCGGACCGTGTCTGTCCAGGCCGACGATGTCCACGACATGGGCCGCTACGTGGATGCCGGTGCCGACCACGTGATAGTCACTCTCAATGCACCGTTCGACCTGTCTCCGCTTGCTTCGCTGATCGAACAGCGCGACGCTCTGGTCTGAGTCCTCTCAGCATTATGGAACGCGGCTCCACGAGTCTTCGATGGCATTCGCGCCGACGGGGTCGTGGGTGACGACGTCGGCCCTGTTGAAGGGGAAGTAGTCGTTGGAGTCAAACCAGGCTTCTGACAACTCGGCGAAGTACTCGGCGTCATCGGTTGCTGCGTAGGCCCTCTCGTCTCCGCCGTAGAGGTATGCCACCGAGTCGTAGAGGTCATCTGACATGGCTGCCGCGTAGGCGCTCATGATCCTGGTTCCCGACCAGCAGGGGTCGTAGGCGAGGCAGTGCCATGCATGGGACAACTCGTGGATGGCGAATCCCTCGGGGGCCTCGTATTCGAGTTCCTCCTCAATGGCGTCGACGCTGACCCGGATGCCGTTCAGGTAGGGGAGGTCGACCGACCCGGGATCCTGTACGTCCTCAATGTAGACGGCCATGTTCTCAGGGTCGTTGAAAGAGCGGTCGATCCAGATTGGTGTGTGGCGCAGGGTACCGATTGAGGAGTGGGGCAACAGGTCTGCCGCAGTGGCCATCTGTTCACGGGCGTAGTCAATGATCCTGTCGGCCAGACCGGGGGTGTCATAGACGAGGCACTCCACGTAGACAGTCCACCAGGCAATTTCGTGGTGCTCATGCACCAGAGGGCGGTGCGTGGAGTCGTCGTCACAGTTGGGCACGACCTCCAGGCCGCGGTCGTGGCGACGGACGATGATGACGTCGCCGGAGTAGACGGTCAGTTGGGTGGAGTTGCGGGAAAAGGACTGGAGGTGGTGCTCGGTGCCTTCGTCGTCCAACCAGTAGGCGCCAAACGGTCCACCGTCCCAGGGGTTGGGCGCAGACACCCGGACTTCCACCTCATCGCCCAGGAACTCGGAGGCCAGTCCGTCGACTGTCTCACACGACTCCGGAGCAGCGGTCATGCCTCTGCCTGGTTCCAACGGCTCCAGTAAGTAGTCGAACAGCGTGGTCGGGTCCGATCCATCGTTCCACGGAGACACCACGACCACCTCGATGCATGCGCCCGGTTCCATCGGAAGGCTTGGCTCCGGAAGGGTCGTGGTCGTAGTCGGGGGAGCTTGGGTGGTCGTGGTGGTAGTCGTTGTCGTAGTCGGGGGAGCTTGGGTGGTCGTGGTGGTAGTCGTTGTCGTGGCTGGAACAGCGGTCGTCGTGACCGGAGGCGAGGTCGTGGTTGTCGTAGTAGCAACTACAGGTAGGCCCGACAAGGCAATACTCGACAGATCTGGAGGGGAGCAGGCAGAAGCCACCAGTAGCAGGGCAACACCCGCCGAGGGGAGTCTCACAAGACAAGTGTGGCATGGCACCAAGCAGTCCCGACGGGTACGCCCCCACAAGTGTCCCTATTGGCACAAGATGACACCTAGTGGTTTGCCCTCCACTCTTCAGGCCAGACCTCGGAACCAAAGTGCCACTCATCGGTTCGGTATGTGATCCCCGTTGCAGAGCCAACTAGTTCCCCGCCAACATGGAGTTCCAGGTGGTGGTTGGCAATGCGACGCGTCCGACTTGTCTCACTTGCGGTTGCGATGACCTCGTCACCGGGAGTGACACCGCGGTGGTATGCGATGTCCACCTGGATGGCAAGGGCAATCCGACCGTGGCCGTTGGATGCGAACGACAGGGCAATGTCGGCCAGCGTGAAAAGGGTTCCTCCGTGGACGACCCCCATGAAGTTGGCATCTGGGTTGTCCACAACCGTGCTGACAGTGGCGTGGCCTGGGTGCCAACGAATTAGTTCTGCTCCTAGGCGCGTAGCGACGTTGTCGGAGCGAAAGAGGTCATCAAGGCGCCTACGGAGGTCATCAGGAAGATCAGCCACGCCGGGACAGTAGCGTTCGCCTCGGCGATCAATGCAACGCGGTAGCGAAGCCCCCGACTGTAGTTATGAGGATCCTAGGGGGGGGTTGGTCGTCTCTAGGGGGGAAAGGCCTGTTTAGTCCTGAAGAGCGTCGTAGAAGACCGTCGTTCCCTTCATCTGCAGGTCTGGGTATGCCTCGGCGACAGCTTCCATGGTCTGGGACCACCACTCATGGGCCCGCATGGCATCCATAAACTTCCCGTAGGCCTCGTGCGAGTCAAAGTCGATCGTGTAGTGGGCCACCCCTAGTTCACCGTTCGAATCTCGCATAAGTCTGGGGTTCCTTGCCCCCAGGGACTCGTGTATCTCAATTGCCGCCTTGGAACCTGCCACCACCAGCGTTATTGCAGTTGGAGTTCCCTCCCATGTCGTTACCGCCGTTACCGTCATTTCAGTCTCCTCAAGTTGTTTTGACCCGGACGACGGTAGTCAGTAGAGCAATGTCCTTCAAGCAGCAACCACCTATCTGTCGAGGAACGTGTTGCTTGCTGGAACACCGTGCATACTTCTGACCCATGTCTGTGGTCTACGCGGTGCTCGCGACCTTCTCAATCGGGCTGAGTGATTTCTTGGCGTCCGACGTGACGAAGCGCACTCGCTCTGTCGAAGTCACTTCCACGGTGTTGTTCTCCGGCGTCGTGGTAATGGTGGTCACCACCTTGTTCTGGCCCGGTGAACCCACAGCCACAGACTTGGTGTACGGAGCCTTAGCCGGTGTCGCCAACGGTGTCGCCATATTGCTCTTGTTCGTTGCCTATTCGCGAGCGTCTCTGCACTCCACGGCACCGGTAGCGGCGGTGGTGATGTCGTGTGGCCCGGTGCTGTGGGATGTTCTTGTCTTGGGCAACACGCCGTCGACGGTTGCATCGGTCGGGCTCTCATTGGGCATTGTTGCTATTGCGTTGTCGTCATATGAGCGTGGCCAATCTGCTGGCGGGTTGTCAGGGGTCTTCGCGGCGGTCTTAGCCGGGATTGCCTTCAGCGTCCTGTTGATCCTGCTCAGCTACATCGGAGATGCCGCCGGGGGTTCACCCCTGTTGGTTCAACGTTTCGTGGCCTTCCTCGTAGCGATGTCAGTTTCTCGATCCACTGGACCCCGGATCTTTCCCAAGGCGCGAGCCGATTCCATCACTTCCCTATGGGTCGGCGTGTTTGCGGCCGGCGCGGTGATTCTGTTCATCATGGCAATAAGGGAAGGCAGCCTGGCTGTGGCGAGCGTCGTGAGTTCGCAGTACGCCGCAGTGGCAGTGCTCCTTGGTGTCTTAGTGCGTGGCCAGAGGATGTGGTGGTGGCAGGGATTGGGACTCGGTGGGTCAAGCATCGCAGTAGCCCTGATCGCGATTGGATGAGAGTCGAGTTCAAAGAGTGACCCACCACCTCACATTGCCTTATCTGACCTGGTCGACTAGCCCGTGGAAACCAACTAGGCCAGTGAGAGTTCGAGTTGCCGCTGGGTGACTGCACTGTTGTGTGGGCACCAGGGCAACCCGTGATGGCCTTCTTTGAGGAGCATCAACTCCGCACCAGGAATCTTGTCAGCCGCGTTGGTTGCGTGATCGATCAGGGGAAAGACGTCGTTGGTGCCTTGGGTGATAAGTGTTGGCGCTGTTATCTCGGCGAAGGGCAGTGGAGCGAGTTCGATCTCGTTCAACTCATCGTTCCTCTGGCCGGGTTCTCTAGCTGTCCTTGGTGCGAGGGAGGTGGAGAGAACAACAATGTCGTGAAGTCGGATCGGATCAGATGTGATCCAGTCCACTGCCTCTCGTTTCTGGTCCTTGTCCAGACCGGTTGAGAGGGTGTCAACAACTAGTGCCGCCGTCGACTTCGGCCATCTCTTCGCCACCTGGCACCAGAGCCAGATACCCGTGCTGGACTCAAAGAGTGCTCGTTCGAGCTTGTTTGTTGCCGGGGCGATGGGCAAGAGCACGGCTGCATCTAGTAACAGAGCGTTGGTTCTGTCGGGATGCCTTGCGGCGAAGTGGACTGCCGACGGGCCACCTGAGGAGATCCCAAGAACTGTCACCTTGTCGATGCAGAGCACATCAAGCATCGCAGCGAACAAGTCGGCTTGTAGGGTCGGGCTCCGACCCGAGTCAAGAGGTGTCCGGAGATATCCGGGTCGTGATGGAGCGATCAACTCACAGCCAGCATCCTTCAGGTGTTTGGCCCACACCAGCCCTTGGTCAAATCCACCCGGCGATCCGTGAATGGGCATCACCTTGGCTCCGTCACCTTCTCTTGCGAGTTGAATGGACCCGCATTCAGTTTCAAGCATCGTGGCCCGTTCATCGAGCAGGGTGAGCAGATGCTCAGACCAGCGTGACATCACAGTTCCATTTCATTTGATAAAGCGGAACAAGCACTGGTCGTCAGCGGTGCTGTTTCGCACAGTCAAACTTGTCGCGTAGAGACATGGGTACGACGTTAGGTGCCCAGCGACTCTGTGGCCGAGAGGTGCCGTCCGTCGACACTGGCAACTAGAACTGTGACTCCAGGCCTTACATTCCGTGCATGCGAAGGGCCCGCCCTAAAGGGCGGGCCCAAGCTAGGAGTATCTAGTGGTCAGCCGGCGAGTTTGGCGCTGACAACGGCCCGTACCTCAGCGTCGTCAAGTACCGGGACGACTTTGGCGTTGAGTGCAGCCCCCCAGTTGTAAGCCCAACCTGCAACTGCTTCAGCACTGTCTGACTCGAGAATGCAGATCCCAGAGCCGCTTGGAATGTCATGCCAGCGTCCGATCATCGTGATTTCAGGTCCGTGATCACCAGCGTCATCTTCTGGAGTCATCTGGCTGAACGCGGCCAAGGCATCCATCTTTGCTTCGGCATGCAACTGCCAAGTAAGCATGAATTTCATTTAGGTCCCCTTTTGTAGATGTTGACTCCCAATACTCGCGTACCGGTTGTCACGGTTAGCAATCGGGGATTACCACGCTCTTGCCTCTGAGGCGTGGGGAGCGACATCGGAGCCCCTAGATGCAGATACGCGAAACGGTGTCCTGTTTCG
>Ga0208409_1000747_pt1 | contig 13802 bp, 8 predicted proteins | sample ETNtaG_29_FD_185784 | JGI IMG/M metagenome (GOLD analysis project Ga0208409, IMG submission 185784) | Marine microbial and viral communities from oxygen minimum zone, Eastern Pacific Ocean - ETNP201406SV201 (SPAdes) (version 2) | ecosystem: Environmental > Aquatic > Marine > Oceanic ...
GCAATGCTTTAGCTGGCGCAAATGTGGTGGTGGAAGGAACTGACCTCGGAGCTGCCGCAGGTGGTGATGGAAGCTATTCCATTGCAAACGTACCTGCCGGCGCAACCATAACGGCCTCGATGATTGGCTATACCAGCTCGAGCGCCACAGCAGCAGCTACAGTTAATTTTTCATTGGAAGCTTCTGCTATCCAGTTATCTGCTTTAGAAGTGTTAGCTTCACGGGCAGATGAAAAAACACCTGTTGCTTATACTAACGTAACAAAAGCAGATATGGAATTCCGCCTGGGTTCACAGGATATTCCCATGAGCTTGAACACAACACCCAGTGTCTACGCCACTCAACAGGGCGGCGGTGCTGGTGATGCCCGTATCAATGTGCGCGGATTTAACCAGCGGAATGTTGCCGTTATGATCAACGGTGTACCTCAAAATGATATGGAAAATGGTTGGGTCTACTGGTCTAACTGGGACGGTGTTGGCGATGCCACATCATCCATCCAGATGCAGCGTGGTTTAAGTGCTGCCACTTTGGCGACCCCTTCCATTGGCGGTACCATGAACATTCTTACCGATCCCACTGCCCATTCACGTGGCGGTAAGTTCAAACAGGAAATTGGTGCTGGTGGTTTCTTAAAATCCACACTGAATTACAACACCGGACTCATTGGTGAAAAAATGGCTTTCAGCACAACCATCGTTCGTAAGACAGGTGACGGTATTATTGACAAAACATGGACCGACGCCTGGGCCTACTACTTCGGTGCCAGCTACCAGATGAACGAAACCAATCGTTTTGAGTTGTATGCAGTTGGTGCTCCGCAAAGACATGGACAAAATCTGTATAAGCAAAATGCTGGTGTTTATGATGCAGATTTTGCTAAAGGGATGGAAGGCTATGATGAAACAGCCATTTGGAATGGCCTAAGTTATCCAGATTCAGACGGCGAATTTACTTCACCCTACGATGGTGGTGACCCTCGGTTGTTTAACCAAAACTGGGCTCCAATTGATCCATCATATTCAGGAAAACAATACTGGTACATGTATGGAGCGCGTGAGGTAGAACGTCATGATCCAAATTTTCTAAACGAAAGAGAAAACTACTTCCATAAACCATTGGTTAACCTGAACCATTTCTTAACATTAAGCGATAATATGAGACTGTCCTCTGTCCTCTATTGGTCAGGTGGTTCCGGCGGTGGTACCGGTACATACGGTAAAATCCCAACGGTGGATGCTGCCGGCAACCTAGGTGATGATGACCATAAATTTTACTATGGACCTTCCCCTTGGACTCGTGACTGGAATACGCTTGTTTCTTACAATTCAGGCAGTGAAGATACTGTTTATGTAGATAAATCAGCTCTTGTCAGAACGCACGGTGAAGGTGAAAACCAATCAGTAGGTATCTTAAGAAACAGTATTAATCGCCAAAGCACAATCGGGGCTATTTCCAATCTTACCTTCGATATGAGTGATGCGCTCACACTTAAGGTCGGTTTAGACTGGCGTACAGCCGGTATCGAACACGCCCGTGAAGTGCGTGATCTTATGGGCGGTGATTATTACGTGGATTATGCCGATGATAATGAACCTGGTGGTAAAAGAGTTGAGTTAGGTGATATAATCGCTTATCATAACGAAACCACTGTTGACTGGTTAGGCTTTTTTGGACAAGCCAACTTTGCCAGCGGCCCAATATCCGCTTATGGAATGTTTGGCCTGTCAACCATTGAGTATTCCTACCAGGACCATTTCACTGTTGCAGATGAGAAAATTGAGTCAGAAGCAATTTCAGCTACGCAATTCAAAGGTGGCGCCATGTTTGATGTCAGCGATGAAATAAGCGTATTTGCCAACTTTGGAGTAGTTGAGAAACCGCCCATCATGGATAATGTAATCTATTTTGATGGTACAGTTGCATCAGACCCTGTGAACGAAAGTTTCCAGAGTATTGAAGGTGGAGTGAATTACCATGGGGGCAACTTTGCTGTCAAGGCTAATTATTACATGACCGACTGGAAAGATCGTAACCTTACAAAAGCAGTTTCATCAGGTCAAGGGTCCAGTGGTGACACTGACGTTATTTTCCTATCTGGTGTTAATCAGAAACATAGTGGTATTGAGGTTGAAGCATCGGCACAATTAATATCTATGCTGCGTCTTGATGCTGCTATCAGTATCGGTGATTGGAAATTTGATGGAGATGCCAACGGAAATTATCAAGAAGACGAGTTCGATAGCCTTGGTAATGTAACAGGACAAACCACAACTAATTACGACTATGCACTGGATGGATTAATGGTCGGTGATATGCCGCAAACAGCCTATGTTTTTGGTGTAACGCTTACCCCGATATCCGGATTAAAAGCGCAAGTCTTATACAACATGTATGACGATAACTACTCAGACTGGGGTCCAACCGCTCGTGAATACAGCGGAGATGATTCTGATGCAGATAGAGAGCAGGTCTGGGAAGCTCCCGGGTATTCCAAAATGGATGTCCACATTAGCTATGACCTCCCATCAATCGGTGGCATGAATCTCCAGGCGTTTGCACATATATTCAATGCACTTGATGATGTTTATGTGCAGGATGCTGTAGACCATAGTCAATATAATAGCTATGGTGATAAAGTTCATGCGGCTCACAATGCTGAAGTATTCCTAGGATCACCAAGATACTTTAACGCAGGTATTACAGTAAATTTCTAAACTAAACGTTTAGTTAAATAAAAAACCCCGGCAGTTTTCCGTCGGGGTTTTTTATTTCTATAAATCAGTTATTATTTAAAATAGGGAGTGTATGCTTCACATCAAGTTACCACCACTTAAATGGAATACGAATCTGGGGGAAATTAAAAGGATACATTATTGAAACATTTCCGGCTAAATAACCTGTTACATTATTTGTCCCATCTATATTGTTCAATATAACAGCGTTTGTTCCAATAGCCAATTTTACCGGCCCGATTTCCCTGCCCGCATAAATTCCAGAACGTAATCCTAATCCAGAACCTACTTTACCTAAACCACTATTGATAACAATGGGGAAAAAAGGAAATGGAATAAAATCAGCAGACTCTACAAACACCCATGTGCCCCAGGCATTATCACCTGAATTAAATGAAACATATTCCAACCCTAATCCTCCTTGGAGACTAAACCAAAATAATTCCAATTTATATGGAAACGTTAAATCAAAACCAATTGTATTGACTTTTCCGCTATCCAAATAACTGCCGGCAATAATCTCTCTATTTATATTAAAAACAGCTGTGAATTTTTTAACAATTTTATCTGATTTTTCAACTTTTGGCGTATCCAATACAACTGCTTCTGTTTCTACTTCAACTTCAGGCTCCACTTCCACAATATTCTTTTGAACAAGTGTATCCATTTCTACTGTTACATCAAATTTGCTCTCAATAGATTTCACCAATTTGTGTAAATCTCCTTCAGATGTTACATCTAAATACAGCATAACATCCGCCAAACCGGTTTTGTCTTTCGGCGGCCCCAAGTGGCGTTTGTATTTTTTTGAAAACGAAATAATCCGTTTTTCCAGCAATTTCCCACGATTGTCTGTTGACGTCAGCATAAGTTCTTTAGGCGCATTACTGTAATTGTAAACATTCGTATAAATAAGTTTATCTGCACTATCATAAAATTCCGCTTTTTGCAAATATTCCCTCCTGTTATAAAACAGCTTGTGCATACCTACTTTCGTGGAATCATCCCGGAAATATTCTGATACTATAATTTCTTTAATGGAGCTCTTTTCTCCACCATCCATGTACTGCAGTGTATAATAATAATACACCTGCCCCAGCTCATCTGTTATTGTTACCGTATGTGGCCGATTATCTTCACGTTCCTGCATTTCTGCTGACCAACCTCGGCGCATTTCGCTCAATTCATCCGCGTATAAAAATTCATCAAAAAGCGTCAACGGTTCTCTAACATGAAACTCAACGCTATATTTTGATTGCGTTCCGGCCTTATTCCATTTCAATACATATGACCATAATCTGCGCTTATTTCTATCAATAAATGTTACAGTTTTTATGCGGCCCTTATTGTTGAAAGTGGCTTCATAATAGTTTTTCCCATCCAGCTGATCCCGGGTTAAACCATCGGCCAGATTACGTATTTCTATATCCCAGTATCCGTAATATAATTTGAGGCCGGATAATTTTTCCCGGCCCTTTTTCCTCCCGGGTATGTATTCCACATTCAGCAGTTTTCCTTGTTCGGAATATGTGGATTTAAAATGGGCTTTTCCTTTTACATCTTTTTCCGATACTTTACTATTTAATATTTCAGAGCGCTGAATATCTGTTGGGAAATATTTTACAAGTGTATCCTGTGCCTGTCCGATCAAGATTGTACTGAATAAAAATAATATGCCATATTTAAACATAAGCCCACACCCATATTGAAATGAGCACAATGATCATACTGAATCCAAAATAATTTCCCGTTCGTACACTATTATAATAGCCGTCTATGTCTTGGCCAAGCTTGCTGTAGGCCATGGAGACAAAAACCGTTTCACTCACTTCCACCAATACATCCTGGGTACCCATTCGTAAAATATCACGGGACACTTTGCGCGTATCCAGATCTCCGTCTTCGATATTGGGAAAAAAGCTGACCGTATGCCAGCCCGGCAGCACATCTACATCCTGATCCAAGGGAGTATAGCCCATAAGCTGCCCATCAACATAAATAGGAATTTCTGGTGTGTCGCACACAATGCTGATGGCAGTGCGGTCTTGGGCAGAAATTATGTTCAAACAGATTAAAATTGTAAATATAGCAATAAATTGCCGCACAGTGTTTATTGATCGGTTTCGGTTTTTTGTTTTAGCTGCTGGTGTAGCCGGCCTACTTCCAAAATCAAATCGCTGCTGTCTTTTCCGGCAGCTTCCAGCTCCCGAATTTCCAAGCGCGTTTGTTGAATTTTTTCACGTATGGGATGCGTCTTTAAGGTATGGATACATTCTTGAACAACTGTTAAAGGGTCATCAACTTTGTTTTCATTCATTAAAATTCCTGCGACAGTTTCACGTTCACCCTTATTCTTGAATTCTTCTAATACTTCAGCTGTCGTTCCGGAACTATGTTCCAAAAGCAATTGAACAGTTTTATTCAAAAGAGGTTCAGTTATAAGATTAATATTTTTCTCAACTATCTTTTTTACATCATGAAACGATGTCAACATGGCGCTGATAATCTCAATTTGAGCTTTTTGTGCAACAGTTGTAAATAATGTTGGTTCTGCAGGTTTAGACTTTTTTATTTGTGGTGCTTTGCGCTTTCGGTTGACAGCATTCCGAAATTGTTTGATCATTTCCTGTTCATTTATTTTCAATTTATTTGCCAATGTTTGCAGCAAATCGTCGCGAATGATTCCATCATTAACACCTGCAATTTCTTCCAATATTTCCTTTACCAAATTTGAACGTTCCACAGCCGGGAGATCCAATGCACCGGTCTTTTCTAAATGATATGTTAACAGCGGAACAGCTTTTTCAATACCGGTTCGAATAGTATCGCCGCCCTCTTTTCGTACCCAATCATCAGGATCCAGTCCTTCCGGCACTCGTACAACCAGCGCTGCAATACCATTTTGCAGCAGGGCATATCCCGCACGCAGCGATGCCTTTTGCCCTGCCTCGTCACCATCATAAGCCAAATATACTTTTTGGGTGATTTTGCCAATTTGTACTGCATGCTTTGTCGTAAATGCCGTACCGGAAACGGCTAATACATTATCGATTCCCGCCTGAATCAATTGGAGAAAATCCATATATCCTTCCACCATAACAGCTGATCCGGCACTACGAACAGCGGGAGCTGTTTTATGATAACCGTAAAAAACTTCACTCTTGCGATAGAGGGGTGTTTCCGGAGAATTCATGTATTTAGCAGGATCATCGCTATCAAACACCCGTCCACCAAACGCAATCACTTTGCCGGTGCGGTTCATGATGGGGAACATAATCCTGGAGCGGAACCGATCTACGACTCCTTGTTTCCCTTTCCCGAACAATCCTGACTTATTTACACTTTCCCGTGAATAGCCCTGCCCTTTCACTTTTTCTGTGAGAAATTCCCAGGCATCCGGTGCAAAACCAACGCGATATTCTTTCAGCGTTTCTTCAGTTAAACCCCGCTCGAGCAAATAATCCAAGGCCGCTTTACCGGAATCAGAAAACAAGTTTTTTGTATAAGCAGTCGCGGCAATTTCGTGGAGTTCATATAATTGTGTAAAAAATTGTTTTGAACCGCTTTCGCCGGAAAGGGCTACCTCAATTCCATAGCGCAATCCTAATTGCTGAACAGCTTCCACAAAAGAAAGATTTTCGTGCTCCATGATAAAATTGAATACACTGCCCCCGGCACCGCAACCGAAACAATGGTATATCTCTTTTTCCGGAGCAACGCTAAAAGAAGGTGTCCGCTCATCATGAAATGGACAAAGGCCAAAGAAATTCCGGCCGCGTTTTTTGAGATTGACATATTGTGATACGACATCTACAATATCCGCGGAGTTGCGAATTCTATCGATTGTCTCCTGGCTGATACGGGCCATTATAATTCCTCTTCCGCCGCTTCCATTAATTCTTGAACAAATTTTTCCCCTTTTGTAACTGGATCCTGCAAATTGAACACATGAATTATTTTTAATCGAGTTGAGGTCATGAATTCTGCTATGGTTGATTCAGTGTGAATAATCTTTGTCCATTCCTTTTTTTGAGAAATATCCAATGCCCATATAAATACCATAACAATCAATAAGGCTTTTATTGCGCCGAAAACAAAACCCATGCTTCTATTTAATAATTTCGTACTCTTTGATAGAAGCAATACGTGAATGAATTTGGTTAAAAGTCTAGCTAGAAAAAGTACTATCAAAAAAACAATCGTAAAACTAAAGACCATAACCACCCATGGATTAATATTAAAAATGTTCAATACAATTCCAGATAATTCCACATAATAGCCCCAGGCAAACGAAATGGCTAATAACAATCCCAGCAGGCGGCCCAGCTCTTCCACAAGGCCTCGTTTATAGCCGATGGCTCCCAGGGCGATGATGAAGATTATTGTTAATATGTCTAGAAATAGGATCATGGGTTAACGGCAAAAATACTCGTTAAGAGGTATACGGTTGTTTTAACCAAGTTTCTCCCGCACCAAAGACTGCACCAATTTCCCATCTGCCCTACCCTCGGATCGCTGCATAACAACCGGCATCACTTTACCAAAATCTGACATGGATGCAGCGTCTGTCTCGTTTATTACAGCATTGATCAGAGCGTCTAATTCTTCTGTATTCATCATTTGGGGTAAATATGTTTCAAGCACTTCACGCTCTGATTGTTCTTTTGAAACAAGATCATCACGGTTGGCTTTGGTATACATTTCAATAGCTTCATTGCGCTGTTTCACCAACGTTTTAATCACCTGCATTTCTTCCTGTTCGTTCAAATCGTCTCGTTTTTCAATTCGCTTGTCCTTCAATTTTGAAAAAGCACCTCTTAAGGTTGTTGCCTTTTCTTTTTCACCGCTCTTCATAGCAGTGTACATATCTTTTTGAATTTGAGTTGATAAACTCATTTTAACTCCTCTTATGATTGATCGATACGTTTCATGGAAACAAGTAGATTGTCCTGATCTGTTTCAAAGCCAATAAATCGCCTGCCCTTATTTTTTGCTGCAACGCCAACACTGCCTTTGCGCATGAATGGATCCACAACCCAGCTAAGTTTAAAACTGCTTGCTTTGAGAATTTTTTCCAACAGTTTTTCAGGGAGATCCCCTTTTTCTTGTTCAGAACTAGAAGTAAAATATTCCAGCCAGAGATTGGACATATTTTCACTTGTTTGGGAATCATCTGCTTTATTATCATTTGTTATCATTTCCCTATCAAAGATAAAATCACCTGTCTTAGTGGCTAACCAAATATCACCTATTTCATTGAACCATGTGGTTTCTAGCGTTTTTTCCCTGGCTTTTCTATCCCGCCAGGTTATCCGTGTTTGAACCCTGAAATAATCACTCAATAAGGCATGGTACATTCCTGAAAAACGCCACCCGCACAATAAATAAATTGCTCCTGTATTCTTTAACACGCGCTGGCTTTCTTGAAGCCATTTATTATTCCATGTATAGTATTCCTGGAGTGTCATTTTTTGGCCTTGAGTACCAATATCCCGCCACGGACTTACCGGAGGAGCAGTTAGAATCAGGTCAATGGATTTTTCCGGCAGTCGCTTTAATCCTTCCAGGGCATCCGCAAGAAATAATCCTTCTTCCATAGTATCCAGTGTCATGACAATTTCGTCAGCCTTGCGGATTGCTGGCAAATAACGGTTCAGATCATCAACTGATAAACCGGGATAGGGCTCCATGGGGTTGGAGAATAGGGGGTTTAGATGTTCTTTTTCCATTTTTGACAAGTGAAAATTTACATGCTTCTACCGTCAAATATACACGGATTCAATAAAGTTTATTGACATTCAATCGATAGCTACAGCAAATTCTAACTTATGTTTAAGCCTAAAGTATTATTTGTTTGTACAGGCAATTCGTGTCGCTCCCAGATCGCTGAAGGCATTATGCGAGATAAAGCAGGAGATCACTATGAGGTTTTCAGCGCAGGGAGCCATCCTTCCCGTGTCAATCCTATGGCCATTAAGGTTATGGATGAATGGGGGATTGATATTTCCTATCACACCTCGGATTCGGTAAATATATATTTAGATAAAGAAATTGATATTGTTATTACAGTATGCGATCATGCCAATCAGATTTGTCCCGCCTTCCCCGGTGATGTAGAACGAATTCATTGGAGTATCAAAGATCCATTTATCGGATGGGACGCTGGCGATGAACATCTGGATGCCTTTCGGGAAACACGGGAAACAGTCTGCGAACGAATTGAGAAATTTTTGAAAAGCAGAAAAGATGAGTAGTAAAAAGTTCTGCTTAAAATATGGATGGTTATTTCTACTATTTTCAAGTCTCATTTCCGGTCAGATTCGTATCACCGAGATCATGTATGATCTGGACGGAACTGATTCTCCAAATGAATACGTCGAAATATTCAACCTTTCCACTTCGGACTCTGTTGACCTTTCGGGATGGCAGATCCGTGACCGATACTCAACAGACGCTTTGCATGATTCCGGCTATGGCTTAATCATTCCGCCAGAATCTTACGGAATAATCTTTGAAGGGGATTACAACTTCAATACGGGGATTTATGTTGATTCTATTCCGTCAGGAGCTGTGCTGATTAAAGTTGACGATTCCAGTATTGGCAATAGTCTTTCCACAAGTGATTCCTTGTTTCTCATATCATCTGCGGGTATAGTACAGGATTCAGTTGGCTGGACAGACATTGCACCGGATGGTTTTTCAATTGAAAAAGTACGCATCGAATTACCCAACACAAATGTAAACTGGTTACCGAGTCAGGATTCTTTAGGGACTCCCGGCAGCATTAATAGTGTGGAACCATTTACGATTGATGGAGTGTTGATTGCTGATTTATTGACCGCTGAACCGAACATTGCCAGTAGCGATGAAACTGTCACCATTCACGGTTATGTGACCAATAGCGGCCGCACAGCCATTTCCGGTGATGTTGAAATATGGGATGACGAGGATATTTTGGAATCGATTTTTATCAGTTCTTTAAATGAATTGGATACTACAGAATTTTCTGCAGTTATAGGTCCGTTTACTTCGGGACAAATGGTTTTGGATGTACATTTTGTCATCAGCGGTGATCAGGATACAACTAACAATAATTCTACTGTTTCTTTTGGGATTCGCTATCCAGTCGAACTGTTTACAATAAATGAATTTCTGCCTTATCCCGAAAGTGGAAAAACGGAATTTGTCGAATTGTTCTATCACGGAGATGAATTATTATCCCTTTCCGGATGGAGTATTGCTGATCAAAATAATAATCCTGCTTTGTTCGATGATATTAATGTTGAAGATCAAAACTATATTGTTATTGGTGCTGACTCCGCACTTTTGACTTCGATTCCGGATTCCAGTTTATTTTTAACCCCCCTGTCATCATTCCCTGCTTTGAACAATGGAGGTGATATCATTCGCATCTATGATCCATTTAATACATTGATTGATTCGTTAACCTATTCCAGCAGCTGGGATTATGATCGAGGTCAATCCATGGAAAAAATATTTACGGATCTTGCTTCAGCCGATTCTGCAAGCTGGCTGCCGGCAGTTGATGCGAATGGCAATACGCCGGGAATTCGTAATTCCGTCATGCCCTGGCTTATTGATGGAGCCATCGTTTTTGAGGATATCATGTTCGATCCTATTATTCCTACGCAAACAGATTCAATTGAATTGGCCATTCCGGTGGTTAATTCCGGGCAGAATGCCTTTTCCGGTGATATGTATATTGAATACAATGAAGATGAATTGGCCAGCGAAAACGTTTCTATTCAAACACCGGGAGATACACTAGTAGTATCATTAATTATTCCACCCCTGCCATCTGGTGATAATATATTGTTTCTGGCACTGGATGTGTTGAATGATGGGAATATTACTAATAATGCAGATACTGTTCGTATTAATGTTCGTTTTCCTTTTGGTACTGTACGCTTAAACGAATTCATGGCCAAACCCAATAATGACCAAACTGAATTCATTGAATTGGTTAGCTTTGATGTATTAAATCTGAACGGCTGGTCATTTAGTGATAATAATCAGCAAAAGAAACGTATCAGCAATTTTTCAGTCGAAGAAGGCGATTATATTGTTCTCGGTGCTGATTCCAGTCTTTATCCCCTGCAAAACAGTACAGCCCATTTTGTGGTTTCCGAAGATGGTTGGCCGTCGCTCAATAATTCCGGTGATGCTATTTTCCTCTACGACCTCACCGGCAGTATTATCGATTCGTTGCGTTATGATTTGGATTGGCCATTATCTGATGAAATATCCACTGAAAAATTACGGCCGGAGTTTGTATCATTTAGTTCTGCAAATTGGGGGCTGTCAACGGATACCTCCGGATTCACTCCCGGGTTTTCTAATTCCATTACACTCTTTGACTTAGATGGAGCCCTACTTTCGGACTCCACACGACATTCACCTCTTTATCCTAAAAATGATGAATCTATTATACTTTTTGCAACAGTCGTAAACAGCGGGGTGACTGCTTTTGAAGTATCAATTATTCTTGCAATTGATGGGGATGAATATGGTTCATCAGATTTTTCTAATATCGAACCAGGTGACACAGCCATCCATTCACTAGAATTCGGACCGCTTATTTCCGGTTATCATTATGCTGAACTAACCTTGGATATAATAGGGGACGAAAATAATACAAATGACGTGGTAGGTGATTCAATCCTGGTTAGCTATGATTTTGGAGATGTGGTACTAAACGAATTCTTGACAGTTCCTGATTCAACGCAATCGGAGTTTGTTGAACTTGTTGCAATTAATACTGTGCAGATGGATAACTGGTCAGTGAGTGATAACAGCATGTCACATAAAATTTTCAGTTTTGATAGTGTGGCTGAAGAACAGTTTTTTGTTTTGGCGGGGGATTCCATCATAACTGAATTTCTTCCAGAAAATGGAGTATGGAAAATTCCCGATGGCGGATTTCCGGGATTAAACAACACCAGTGATGGAATTTATTTATACGATATGACCGGTATTATTATAGATTCATTGGTTTATACTTTAGACTGGGGTATTGTTGAAGATCGTTCACTGGAAAAATACCGTCCTGAATTTGAATCCAGTGATTCTTCACGCTGGGCAGTTGCCGTAAATGAGACAGGACAGTCTCCCGGTAAAGCCAACAGCGTGTATTACGAACAATTGTCAAAAGCTGGACAATTGATTCTGGAACCCAATCCATTTTCGCCTGATGGAGATGGATTTGATGATTTGCTTTATATCAAATACAAACTTCCCTTTGAATATGGAGTTATTTCCATTCAAATCTTTGATGTAATAGGCCGAACAATTGCTGTACCTTATTGGAATATGTACACAGCACAGGAAAATATATTAACGTGGGATGGCAAACGAAAAAACGGTGAACCAGCGAGAATCGGTGTATACATAATTAAAGTAAAAGCAGCGGATGAATCCAGCAGTAAAACCTGGGAAGATATCCAAACGGTTGTATTGGCAAAAAAGCTGTAAATTTGTAAGATTTAAAAATTGAAAGAGAGGTTCAAATGCGTTATCTAATTACTATTCTGCTTACAATTTCAGTATTATTGGCTGATACCAAACATCTGATCGCTCCGGATGGCACCACGGTCATCATTGACCGGGACGAGTACGGTGTGCCGCACATCAAAGCCGATAATGAAGCAGCTATGTTTTTTGGGCAGGGTTTTGCAGAAGCCAACGACCGTTTGTATCAAATTGACCTTAACCGCCGGGCTGCAACGGGCAGACTAAGTGAGTGGTATGGGGATATGGCATTGGATTTCGATAAAGAAATTCGAAAGAACAGATATACAAAAACTGAATTAAATACAATGTTAAATAATAGTTCTCAGGAACTGCAAACAGCTTTTCAAGCATATGTAGATGGGGTTAATGCTTATGTTGATACCATGAATCAATCGCCAGATATTTACAAACCAATTCAATATGATGATATGGATTTTGACATATACACTGCGACAGACCTTGTCGCATTTGGTGTATACATGCTCTGGGATTTTGGCAAAGCTGGAGGCGATGAACTGTCTCGATTAGTTGAACTGCAGAACAATGGCTGGACTTGGTTTAATGAGAATAGACCTATAAATGATCCAACTTGCTCAACCACAATCCCAGATTCAGGTCAGGCCACAGGTCAGGCCTGGCATTATTCCGGAATGACCATTCCGGAAGAAGCTGCTTTGGAATATGAAACGATACAGGAATTCATGGAGCAGTTTAAAAAAGATCATGGCCTCATTTATAAATTTGGCAGTTTTGCTGCTCTTGTTAGTCCCGGATTTTCAACTTCAGGGAATGTTATGCTTTTGGGCTGTCCGCAAATGGGTGAACCCCAATATGATAATCCTACCGTCACGATGGAAGTGGAACTGGAATGCCCTACCGTTCACGTCGGTGGTATGTCCATCCCCGGATTTCCTTTTGTTGTTCTCGGCCACAATGAAAATGTAGGCTGGACCTGGACCAGCGGCGCTAGCGATAATGTTGATACCTATATCGATTCTACTCAAAGTATGAATTATAGTGATGGATATTGGCATAATGGTGAATGGCTGGATTTTGAAATGCTTGTTGACACCATTGGTATGCCCCTTGGTGAAGAAATTTTCACTCACTACCGAACTATCCACGGTCCAGTTATAGGCGCTTACATGCCCTTAAAACAGGTCTACTGCCAAAAAATGACATTCTGGCTGGATGAAATGCTCATGGCTGAATACGTGTATCAAGTCAATAAAGTAACCGACATTTATGAATACGAAAGTGCGTTAAGCACAGCACCGATGTCATTTAATTGTTTTGTGATTGACCAAGATCAAAATATTGGTTTCTGGCATTCCGGGCGGTTTCAGGATAGGACCGATGGCGTTCACCCTTATCTGCCCCACAAAGGTGATGGTTCTGAAGAATGGGGCGGTTTCATTGCCTTTGAAGATCTACCTCAAACACTCAATCCGGATTGGGGATATTTTACAAACTGGAATAATAAACCAGCGCCTTGGTGGAATAACGGCGATATTGGCCCGTGGTTTTCCGGAGCAG
>Ga0208409_1000748_pt1 | contig 13794 bp, 14 predicted proteins | sample ETNtaG_29_FD_185784 | JGI IMG/M metagenome (GOLD analysis project Ga0208409, IMG submission 185784) | Marine microbial and viral communities from oxygen minimum zone, Eastern Pacific Ocean - ETNP201406SV201 (SPAdes) (version 2) | ecosystem: Environmental > Aquatic > Marine > Oceanic ...
ATTCCTTGACTCCAGTGGTTTACGATGGTAGAAAGAAGCGTAATTAACCTGTACTGCATGGCGGTTATTGCAGAAGAATGTTCTGGTTTAAATAAGCAGAGTTTAGGAAAAGAGTAACTATTTCTCCGGCTCCATCCATTCCGGCAGTACTTTTTCAATTGTTTGTAGTGTATACGATAAATGACAAAGGTATATGCAGGCCTTGGATCTAATCTTGGAAACAGAGAGGCAAATTTAGTCCGTGCTATTACCAGGATAGATGCATGTAATGATATCTGTGTTAAAGGCGAATCCGGTTTTCTTGAAACAATGCCTGTTGGCGGCCCTCCACAGCCAGACTATCTTAACTGTGCCATAGTATTGGATACAGAAATTGAGCCACAGGCACTGTTGAAAGAGTTTAAGAGGATTGAGGTAGAACTCGGGAGAAAGCCGGGTGTAAGATGGGGGCCGAGGATTATAGACCTCGATATACTATTATATGGAGACAGGGTCATAAATGATCATAATCTTAAGATTCCTCATGAAAGCATGCATAAACGTATTTTTGTGTTAGAACCATTATGTGAGATATCTCCGGATATCAGGCATCCTGTATTAAGAAAAAATGTTTCTGAACTATTGGAAGAATTGAAGTAGTCATCGGCTGTTCTTTTGAAGGAGTAAAATGTTATTTAAGATTGATAAATATATTATTAAGGCATTTATACCAACTTTCGTCATATGTATGTTTGCAGTATGTGGCATTTATATAGTTATTGATGTGATTCAGAAGCTTGATGATTTTATCGAAATGGGTTCCAAGGCGTTTGCGTTGGCGGGACATTACTATGGGCTTATGGTGCCGGTATTCGTAGCACAACTATTTCCGGCTATAACACTGATTGCAGTGAGTCTGGTTCTTGTAAAGTTTGCAAAGAACAATGAAATATTAGCTATGCAGGTTGCGGGGATTAATCTTTATCGGATTTTACTTCCTGTTTTCATTTTATCGGTTCTTATGTCGTTTATGTCAGTTATAAATCAGGAACTGCTTATACCGAAACTTGCTGAGGGACTGGTAAAAGTAGAGCAGTCAACATTCGAAGAGGAAGAAAAGAATAATATCCTTATTGAAGATGAGGCAAATCGCATACTCTTAAGAGTGTGGACGTTTAATGTTGTTGAGGGAAGGTTAGAATCTGTATTTGTTATTGGAAAAAATGAAGAAGGCAAGAAAAAGTTTACTATTAGTGCCAAGGAAGGTAAATGGACAGATGACAATAGATGGTTGTTAATGAATGTAGTCAGGCATAATTATGATAAGAGTGGTAAGTGGGTTGCTCCTGCACAAACAATGGATGAGTATTACCTGGAAACTACATTAACACCTGAGCAACTAAGCATCGTTGATATCAATTCAACACTGAAGAGTTTTAAAGAATTAAGAGAATTATGTAAAAAAGAACCGGAGAATCCGAGGTATAGCGTTATGTTTCACTCAAGGGCGGCGTCTCCTCTGACTAATTTTGTGCTGCTTTTCTTAGGTATTCCCTTTGTTGTGGGTTTTGAAAGAATGAGCAGGAATGTTTTTTTGAGGGTTGGGATAAGTATCCTTATTTGTTGTACATTTTTTGTCTTATCGTATATCTGCATGAATCTTGGTAATATGGGCATTCTACATCCAGTCCTGGCAGCATGGTTGCCGGTAGTTTTGTTTGGGAGTCTGGGATTATTCTTATTTGATGGAATGCGTATTTAGTGTCTTTGCGGAGAAACTAATCAAAGTATTTCTTAGGCTTAGTCAGGAGAATTTGTTGTTAAAGAGTAGAGATGCAGGGATTGAGATGATTGCCATCACTCAGTGTCTTTGTCTAACTTTTCAATCTTGACTATACCGTAAAGAAATAGATAGGCGATGGCAAGGCCTACTATAAAACCAATTGCAGTTGAGTGAAATGCTATGATTACAGCTGCTGTCAAGAGCATGACGAACATATCGCTTCTTGTCTTAGTGTCTCGTGACGTCATTGCGAGTTCCATACCGGAGAATGTAAGAAGAACTCCGAGGACACTTAACGGATAAACAGACAATAACTTAATGGCATAAGCACCAAAGAAAAAGCCGATAATCATTTTAACTATCCCAAGGATAGCTATGCTTCCTCCGGTCCTGGCTCCGAAACTATACTGCCCGGCCAGGCCTCCGGCACCATGGCACATCGGCATAGCTCCAAACCAGCACCCTATAAGGTTCATCAGACCTACACTGGTAGATACCCTTCTTACATCAGCACCTTTCTTTGGGAAGAGATCCCAGGAAAGTGCGCATACGGCAATTACTGAGTTCAGGATGGTCAGAGGTATTTGAGGTATTGCCGCCCGGAATGTACCACTTATAAAGTCATCCGCATTTAAAGTAACAAATTCTGGGATACTTAGTTCATAACTGAATCCCTTGAGAATGTCCGGTGTTCGTAAAAAGAGAAATATAAAGCCAATTGCAAAGATTACAAGGGCACCGGGAAACTTTTTGCTGAAGAACAGGAACAGGACAAGCAGGCCGCAAAAGGCTCCTACCGCTATACTATCAAAACCAAAGATAGTGTTGGTATTGGTAACCATCTTAATACCCTTGATAATAAGCAATAAGCCAAGTCCAAGTTGTAATCCCCTGACAACACTAAGTGGTATGTGTCTGTTTAGAAATACTATCAGATTTGTTACACCCAGCATAAATACAATTGTGCTTACCACTATTCCGGCAGCTAATATCTCATTAAGCGTGAGACCCTCATTGATTGCAATTATGCCTATCGCCTTCATTGGCTGAACGGCAATGGGTATACCAAATATAAGACCGGAGATCAGGTTAAAAAGTCCTGAAAAGAACAAGGCGCTTCCAGCATTCAAACCGCAGACCGTTACCATGCCTACCAGTATGGGAATAAATGTTCCCATGTCGCCTAATGCCCCTGCAAATTCGTGTCGGTTGAAACGAAAGCTCTTAATATTATTTAATATATCCTTAATCCACATATTTGGCGTTATATAATTGTCTAAAGTATGATTAAACAAAAAAACCATCGTTCTGTCTTGTAAAAGATAGAACGATGGTTCTAGTTAACATTCTCGTTGCCATCTCCTTTCCAAGAAGGGGAGGTATAAGTGTTTCCACTCGTACCCTATCGGTTATTTATCCATTGAATTTTATTTCAGGTTAAATAACTCGGAGATACAAAATTTATATTCTAATGTATATTGAGAAATATACAGTAGGGGCGTATTGTAATACGCCCCTACTTGTGACCATTTAATTTTTCAATCTTGATTGCACATGACTTGTATTCAGGAATCTTGCATATCGGGTCAAGTGCATCGTTCGTCAGGAGATTTGTCAAGGCATCCCGATTATGGAATGCAAGGAAGGTAATACCAGGCTGTACTCTATCGGTTACGTGTACCTTTACCTCCATCTTGCCTCTTCTTGAACTGGCGAGAATCTTTTCGCTGTCCTTTATGTTAAATCTTCTGGCATCAAACGGGTTTAACTCCAGCGATTCTTCGGGCCATTGATTAAATATAGCATTGGATCTTCTTGTCATGGAACCATTATTATAATGCTGTCTACGGCGGCCTGTTGAAAGGATTAACGGGTACTTATCATCAGGTACTTCAGCCGAGGCAATATGATCTTTGAAATTGAACTTTGCTTTGCCATTTGGCCTGTTGAATTTTTCTTCATACATTATTTTAGTACCAGGGTGATCTAAGCTAGGGCATGGCCACTGGATTCCGTCTGGATTACATCTCTCATGATTTACACCTGCAAACATCGGTGCAACACTGGCAAGCTCATCCCATATTTCAGAAGGTGAAGAGTAATTCATATTTTTTATACCTAAAGCATTTGCTACCATGCATATTATTTCCCAGTCTGCCTTACCACCCAATGGTTCTATAGCCTTTCTAATCAGCTGAATTCTTCTTTCGCCATTGGTGAATGTGCCATCCTTCTCTGCATGACTTGAGCCGGGCAGGATTACATCTGCAAATTCCGTGGTTTCTGTTGGTAGTATATCCTGTACTACAAGAAATTCCAATTTCTTGAGGCCGCTTTTTACGAAGTTTACATTAGCATTTGTCATTGCAGGGTCTTCGCCGAAGATATAGTAGGCCTTTAACTTTCCTTTATTCATTGCTACGTCCATCTCTGTACACGTTAAACCTTTCTTGTCATCCAGTTTAGCTTTCCACGCCTTTTCAAATTTCTTCTGTGCCTTTTCATCTCCAACCGCCTGATATCCTACAAATTTATCAGGCAGTGCACCCATATCACAAGCGCCCTGTACATTGTTCTGGCCACGGGTAGGATTTATACCTACATGAGGTCTTCCAAGATGACCTGTAACCGTAGCGAGGTTACCAAGAGACATTACGTTGTATGTACCTGTTGTATGCTCTGTCATACCAAGACTGTAGATTATCATTGCCTTGTCGGTCTTCGCATACATCCTGGCGGCATCAATGATCCTGTCCTTTGCAACACCTGTTATGCCTGAAACATATTCGGGCGTGTATTTCTTGACACCCTTTTTAATTTCAGCGAAACCTTCGGTACGATTCTTGATAAATTCTTTGTCCTCAAGCCCTTCGCTTATGATTACATTTATGATTCCATTTAATAGCGCAATGTTTGTACCTGGTATCAGATTCAGCCATATGTCCGCCCTGTCTACTAGTTGAGTTCTTCGCGGGTCACCAACGATTAGTCTGGCCCCGTTATTAAGAGCTTCTTTTATCTTAAGTCCGACAATCGGGTGTGCCTCATAGGGGTTAGCGCCTATTACGAATAGCAGTTCAGCATCAGGTATCTGCCCGAACGAATTAGTCGCTGCTCCACTGCCATAACATGCAGCAAGTCCTGAGACGCTCGCGCTATGGCAAACCCTTGCGCAGTTATCTACGTTATTAGTACCCATCATTCGTCCCAGTTTCTGGAAGATGTAGTTTTCTTCATTTGTACATCTTGATGAAGATAGAAATCCCAGACTGTCCGGGCCGTACTTCTTCTTAATCTCTGTGAACTTTTCAGCAACGAGGGTTATTGCCTCTTCCCAGGTGGCTTCTTCCAGTTCTCCATTCTTCCTTATTAGTGGTGTAGTCAGCCTGTCTTTATGATGGATATGTTCATAACCAAATCTGCCTTTTACACAGAGACTACCCTTATTATTTACAGGGGCCTCAAAGCATGGTGAGATAGAAACTACTTTTTTATCTTTTACATTAAGATAGTAATTACATCCTGTTCCACAGTAAGTACAGGTGGTCCTGACCTTTTCAAATTGCCAGGATCTTCCCTTGCTTTTAGCAGATAATTCCTGTAATGCTCCAACCGGGCATGCATCTATACACTGTCCGCATAGTTCGCAATCACCTTCTTTAGAGATATTAGTCTTGCTTGGAGTACCAATTGCCGTAAACCCGTGAGCCTTAAATCCGAGTGCGTATGACCCCTGGAGCTCAGCGCAGGTACGTGAGCACCTGGTACACATAATACATTTATCCTTGTCCCACTCTATCACACCGTTATTGGGACGTTCCGGAAATTTACGAATAGTCTGCTGGCTCCATTCTGCATGCACATCAAATTGGTAGGCGTAATTCTGTAGCTTACAATTACCTGTCTTTTCACAGGTCATACAATCATTGGGATGGTTGGCAAGTATCAACCTCAGGTTGTTTTTCCGTAGTTCTGCAATGTTATCACTTTCTGTTACAACGTCCATACCATCCCAGACAGTAGTATTACAGGCAGTTACCGGACCCAGATTCCCGTCTACCTCAACAACACACATCCTGCACTGTCCAAAAGGCTTTAGAAGGCTCCAATGACATAAATAGGGAATATGGATACGGTTCTTCTTGGTAACCTCCATGATGGTCTCACCTTCATGAGCTTCATATTCCTTCTGGTTAATTTGCAACGTAATCTTTTTCATGCTTTTCTCCTGAAACAAATCATCTAGCTGTTCAACGTTTATAAAATATATAGGTTAATTGAACTACATTTAAAACTATCACAATTTAAATTCCTTCATAAAAGGCTAAAGCCTAATTCCCGGAGGAGTTAAAGCTTTAGCCCTTTACGTACTTCTTATAACAGTAACAAAGCAATTACTACACTTCAACAGTAACGGCAACCTTCTTTTCAACTTTGTATGTCAGCGCAGAAGTCTTACATGCCTCTACGCAAGCCATATCATCATACCCTTTACAATCATCGCAGTTTATGGCAACATTCATTTCTGTTTCCTTAGTGATTGCACCGAAAGGACAGGCGTCAACACATGCCCAACAGCCATTACATTTCTCCTGGTCTATAACGACATTACCATCCTCATATTTAGTAATTGCGCCATAATCACATGCCTCCATGCATTTTGGGTTCTTGCAATTCTGACATACTGTTGCATGCGGCTTATCTTTTCTGAAACTTATATTAATCCTTGGGACTGGAGCCGGTTTTTCCAGAGCTGATAAGGCAAAATCCTGTGCCTGTGAATGCCTGATAGCACATTCAATCATACATCTTTTACAGGTAACGCAGTTTTTGCTTGTAAATCTTTTCTTTAACATAGTGTCTTCTCGATCTGAAAATAAGCTTTAAAATTGCAAACTCATAATTTATCAAAATTAAGGTATGTGTGCAATAATATTTTATCAGATGATATTTAATGACGGGAAATTCTACCCTTTTGCGGCATCAATAAATTTCTTTATCAGTTTTCTGTCTTTTTTGCCGGGGCTACTTTCTACACCGGAGGAAACATCTACTGCGTAAGGATTTACGATTCTTATGGCCTGTGAGACATTTAAATGTGTTAATCCTCCTGCAACTATAACGGGGATTGAAGTCCTTAATCCTTTTACAATCTTCCAGTCAAAAGAGGTACCGGTGCCACCCATTTTATTTTCTGAGTATCCGTCGAGCAGGATGGCGTCAGGCTTGTATTTTCTTATTGGAATAATATCTTTTTCATTTTGTATTCGAAACGCTTTAATAGTTTTGAAAACTTTCAGTTTATTTAATAAACTTGGTCGTTCATTTCCGTGGAGTTGTATGGCGTCCAGACCGCAAAACCTGCAGATTGCTTCGATATTTTCTGCGGTATCATTGACGAAAAGTCCAACAGTCGTAACGAATGGAGGTAATTTTTGTACGATAGCACGTGCTTTTTCCTTGCTTACATTTCGTATACTTTCTGCAAACACAAAACCAATAGCATCTACACCGTAATCAACAGCGAATTTTGCGTCACTTAAAGTTTTTATACCACAGATTTTTACCTTTGTCATTTTTGCCACCTGCAAGAAAAGGAAACAATATCAAAATATATACATCAAGTCAAATCGATTAATACTTTAATGGATTATGAAGAAGTTTGGGAGTTCGAAGGTATTGGTTGTGCGATACAAGCAGGCATTTCGGTCTTTCTTGTGGAAAGGCTTACAAAACAGGCAGGAAGAGATAGATGTATGCATTGAAAGGAAATATAGTATCAACAGCTACAGAAGAAGGCGGGAATACACTTTATGAAAGTGAAACAAGATTCAGGTTTATTCTGTATTTTTTGTATTAGTTTGCGTTATCAGCGACAAATTTCTGATAAGTAAGCACGTCTTCTTTGCTTCCTATGATTAAGGGTACTTTCTGATGGAGCTCTGTCGGCACAATGTCCATTATATTTTCTTTGCCGGTTGTTGCCATTCCACCAGCTTGTTCTACTATAAATGCTAAAGGTGAGGCCTCGTATAATAAACGCAATTTACCTTTTGGTTTCTTTGGGTCTTTGTAATCGGCAGGATATAGGAATATACCACCGTAGAGTAGATTTCTGTGAAAATCAGATACCAGTGACCCGATGTAACGCAATGAGTATGGCCTGCCTGTGTCAGAATCTTTTTCTTTCAGATGGCTGATGTATTTTTTTGTCCCTTCATCCCAGAATTTCGCATTTCCTTCATTTGCACTATAGATTTCCCCTTTTGAGGGGGTTTTTATATCTTCATGTGATAACAGGAACTCACCCACACTGGGGTCTAGCGTGTAACCGTTTACGCCCTGGCCTGTTGTATAGACCAGTACAGTACTGGAACCATAAATGATGTAACCGGCAGCGACCTGATCACTTCCCTTTTGAAGGCAGTCTTCGAGTGTTCCGTTTTCACCATCTGTTTTTTTTAGATGTATGGAAAATATTGTTCCTATACTTACATTCGCATCGATATTGGACGAACCATCAAGTGGATCAAAGAGCAGTACATATTTACCTTTAGGGAATTTATCTGGAATGGGAATGACTTCGTCACTCTCCTCTGATGCCATTATGCAAAGATGTCCCCCATGATCCATGGAATTAAATAATTTGTCATTGGCATATTCATCCAGCTTTTTTACTTCATCACCAGAAACATTTTCTTCACCGGTGAGGCCAAGTATATCAACAAGGCCGGCCTTATTAACTTCTCTTGATATAACCTTAGCCGCATATATTAAGTCCATTAACAATCCGGCAAGACTGCCTGTTGCCTGAGGAAATTTCCTTTCCTGTTCAATAATATGCCTAAGCACACTCATCCCTTTTGTTCCCATAAGAACGCCTCCTGAAGGTTTCCGGCTTTGCCAGTTTGATATTCTTGCTGTTTAATATTTATTTAAATGTATTATATAATCAAAGAAAGAATAAGCGTAGTTGAATATAAAGATATGTGGCAGGGTGTAATGTCACATGTACTGTTATTTAAGAAACTTTTTTGTGGTTTTTGACAAAGAATTTTATGGCCTTCAATACATCGTCCATATACACATCCGTATCTACACAGTAGCCGTGAGGTCTCAGGTTAGGGACTGCATATATGGCTTTTGGCATAGCAGCCATTAATCCTGTCCGCAATTCTTTTTCACAGGCAATAGCTACGACTCCCTGGACTTCCTCCGCCATGACTCTTTTAAGAGCAATCCTTCCACCACTGGCAACGGCTATACTTACGCCATAATCTTCTGACAATTCCAGTAAGTCCTTTACCTTGCATTTCCCGCAGCGTTTACACTCATTGAGATCATGTTTGATATTTTGTTTGCAAGTTGAATTTTGTATGCAGTGTGGAAAAAGGAGTAATAAGCCCTCCGGCGGGCAATTCTTTTTCCTCAGCTTGGTCATCATGTTGTTAAGTGAAACAAATTTTTTGTCTATAACTTCCATTCTATTTGTATCTCCCTTGTTAGAAGATTTCTAATATCTTATTGAAATAAATAATTAACTTTAAGATCGTGTCCTCTTGAGAATGCAGTTGCGCTCATCATTCGCTTGCCTTCCGGCTTAACTTCCTTAATCCATATACTTCCGTTTCTTGCAGCAGTTTTAATACCGCGATTAGATATATCCGTAATCGTGCCGGGAACGTTAACTGTTTCAGCATCTGGAGAATTGTCTCTTTCAGTCTTTAGAATTATTATTCTTTCCCTTGAATTATTTCTGATTAAAGAAGTATAAGCGGATGGTCTCGGATTCATACCTCTTACAAAATCATGTATCCCTTTTTCATCTTGATTCCAGTTAATAAGCCCGCCCTCTTTTTTGATTTTAGGTGCAAGAGAAACAAGTTCTTCATCCTGATGTGTGTATTTTACACTTCCTGTTTCAATCTGCATTAAGCTCTCTAGTAAAGTCTCTGCTCCGAGCCTGCTCAATCTGTCTCCAAGTTCACCGGCTGTTTCTTCAGGATCGATTGTTAATGATTTCTGGATGATCATCTCACCGGCATCCATCTTCTCACTCATAATTATGGTGGTTATCCCTGTCTCTTCCTCTCCGTTGACGATTGCCCAATTAATAGGCGCTGCACCACGGTATTTGGGTAGCAGTGAAGCGTGGACGTTAACGCATCTATATTTTGGTAAATTCAGTATTTCAGACGAAATTTTCTGTCCGAAAGCAACAACTGCTATAACATCTGGATTCAGCCCTTTAAGTTTCTCTATGATGAGATCATCGTTTACATTGTCCGGCTGTATTACGTGGAAGCCTGCATCTATGGCAACACTTTTAACAGGAGGTGCACAAGGCTTCCCCTTTCGTCCTTTAGGTTTATCTGTCTGCGTAATAACGGCCAGTATATTGTGTTTTGATTCGCTTAAGCATTTTAAACTGGGAATCGCAAATTCCGGCGTACCCATAAAGACTAAATTCATACTGTATTTAATTGCGAACAGTTAAAAGACTAACTAACGCCGGCTTTGTTATTTTGATAAGACTGTTCAAGTTCTTTCAGTTTCGTTTTGTTAGCAATCGTACTTGCAGGACTCATTTTGTCAATAAAAAGACAGCCATTCAGGTGGTCGATTTCATGCTGCCATGTACGGCTCAATAGACCTTCAGCTTCTATTTCAAGCTTCTCACCCTTAAGATTGTATGCGATGACTTTTACATATTGTGAACGTATGATCTTTCCCATTACATCGGGGAAGGACAGGCAGCCTTCTTCCTCCAGGGTTTCACCTCGCTCTTCAGCGATGTACGGGTTTATGAATACCCTTTCACCGGTTTTTTCACCAGTTGTGTCTAATACAACTAAACGTATCGACAGTCCTACCTGTGGAGCTGCTAGCCCCACTCCACAAGCATCATACAAAGTATCAAGCATTTCCTCGGCAATTTGGCAGATCTCGTTGTTAATATCTTCTATTGGTTCTGCCTTTGTTTTTAATACCGGATTTGGATAAATAGCTATTTCCATATTCAGAATGTCTTTATTCGGGTTTGTTTTATGAATTCCTGTCTACCCCTGTCTGCCGACAGGCAGGGATAGGCAGAAAAGGCTTAATTACCTTCAGAGACAGCAGAAACTAATGAAATTTAACACATTAGTATATAATATTATTTCCTTCAAAAGCAAGGATTATTTGTTTTTTTGTTGACAATAGCAACCCGATGTCATAAACTTTTCTGATTAAAATATAGTTGAAAAAAGGGTAAAGAATAAAGGAAAAATTTAATGCCAACCAGCACATCAGCGAAGAAAAATGTAAGACAAGATACTGTACGTAGGATGAGAAACAGAGACAAAAAGTCTGCTTTAAGAACCCAGATAAAGAAATTTGTTGTGACCGTCAAAAAGAATGAACTCGAAGAAGCGGAGAAACACCTGTCACTGGCGACAAAAAAGCTTGATAAGATTGCAGCTAAAAATATTATACACAAAAAGACAGCATCGAGAAAAAAGTCCCGCTTAACAAAGATGCTTAACAGGCAAAAGGCGGCTTCATCGTAAATATCCCGGAGATATTCAGCCTGCTTTTTTAAATATCATACATCAGACCATTTAAATGTTCCTCTATGCATTTTGGTAAATCTAGTAAGTGATATCCACCCTCCAGGCAAGAAACAATTCTACCATCACAACAATCTTTAGCAATATTTTGTGTAAGCTTAGTTAGTTTATTGTAATCAGAAGCTTCCAGGCTCAGGCCACTTATTGGGTCCAGGCGGTATGCATCAAAACCGGATGAAATTAGTATAAACTGCGGGTTGAAAGGTTTAATTCTTTTTTCCAATATATCTTCAAAGAATTTTAAATACTCCTGTGGTTCTGTATTATAAGATAGAGGTATATTTATGGTAAAACCAGAGCCACTGTCTTTTCCTGTTTCTTCTTCTGCTCCTGTTCCCGGGTAAAATGGATATCTGTGCATGGAAAAATACATTACCGATGGATCGTCATAAAAGGCGTCCTGTGTTCCGTTGCCATGGTGTACGTCCCAATCAATTATTACAATTCTATCAAGGCTGTATCTTGATTGAATGTACTTTGCGGCTATTGCAACATTATTAAATAGGCAGAAACCCATCCCCTTTTCCGGGGTAGCATGATGTCCCGGAGGACGTACTAAACAGAATGCGTTGTCTACCTTTTTATCCATTATTAAATCGATGGCAGTGAGGGGTGCACCGGCGGCATTTAATGCGGCTTCGTATGAGTCGGAGGATACATATGTATCGGGGTCTAAGTATCCTCCCCCTGATCTTGCGATTTCAGCAATTTGTTCTATTTGACTTGTGCTATGAATAGCAGATACTTCTGCTTCGGTGGCAGCTCTTGGTTTCTTAATATCCAATTTCTGCCAGCAGTTTGCTGAACGGAGGTGTTCAATCGTATTTATTATCCTTGCGGAGTTTTCAGGGTGATCGGGCCCTGTATCGTGCTTTAAATAAATATCATCGTAAATAATTACCGTCATAGTAATTATGTTAAATGATTCTTTTTGTTAAATCAAACCAATTATAACCAAAAGGATTGCAGGTGAATGATGAAGAAAGATAGTATTTCTGACCATGAGATATTAACTCTTATACACAAGAATATCGATATGAAGAAGTTAAAGAATCAGAATAAAGCAATAACAAAAAAGAGAACAGATGAACTCCTTCAGAAACTTAAAGAATATGTAAAGAATGATGATTTGTCCATTTCTTGTAAAGCAGGAAAGGGTGCTTCAACTATTGATAAACATTTTGATTTTATAATAGTAAATGTTGACGGTGCTTCAAAAGGGAACCCGGGAGAAGCAGGTATTGGCGTTGCCGTATTTGATAAAGATTTAAATGTAGTGCAGGAGAGCTGTGAGTATATTGGTGTGGCAACTAATAATATTGCAGAATATAAAGCCCTGATTCTTGGTGCTAAATTGGCAATAAAATTTAATGCAAAGAATACACTGTTTAAATCGGACAGTGAACTCATGGTGAAGCAGATTATGGGCGAGTACCGAGTTAGAAATACACAGCTCAAATCCCTTTATAGTGAGGTGCAAAGTCTTCTTGGAAAGCTGCCTGAATGGGAAATCAAGCACGTCCCCAGAGAAGAAAACAAAGAAGCGGATTTACTGGCAAATAAAGGTATAGAAATGTCTACTGAAAACAGATAGACAAATTAAGAAAATGTTAACGAATCTCCCGAAGATTAAATTACAGATATTTTTCACTTCCTTTGCGTGCCTTTTCTTTTTGTCTAATTGCCTTTTTGCAGAAGACGAGCTTAAGGACGTTTCTGTCTATAAGGTTGGAGACAGAAAAGAATTCTGGACATGGAATCTTAAAGTTATGCCACCGGAAGACATCAAATTACAGGCAACTTGTCGTGGTATCGGAGAGAATGTATATATTTTTGTTTCTGATGATGTATGGGATGTGAATGTCTTTCGGCAGGACATAGAAAAGATAATGTATGCTTTTGATCATTCTACTCCGGAAGCTTCAATTGACAAAGACAAAGGGATATATAAGATTCTTACCGAGACGTTTGGCTGCCCGCCTGATGTAGACGATGACAGTAGAATATATTTTCTGATTTCACAATTGGGAGAGTATCGCGGCCATCACTTTGACGGCTATTTCCGTTTTTTTGATGAGCTTGAGGGAAAACACAGTAATCACACAGAAATATTGTATTTAGATTGTGACGACCCTTCTGACGATTATTACCTTGGAATTATCGCACATGAGTTGCAGCATCTTATACACTGGCAGTATGACCGTAATGAGGCAGGGTGGATTGGTGAGTCATTGTCGGAAGTTGCAATGATTATTTGCGGGTTCTACACAGACAAGAAACACGTTATTAGATATCTAAATAATACTGATAGTCCCTTAGTATCAAAAGGGCATCATAAGATTAGTTATGGAGCATGCCTTTTGTGGGGGACATATATTTATGAACGCCTTGGAATAGATTTTCTGGGAAATCTGGTATGTG
>Ga0208409_1000749_pt1 | contig 13789 bp, 7 predicted proteins | sample ETNtaG_29_FD_185784 | JGI IMG/M metagenome (GOLD analysis project Ga0208409, IMG submission 185784) | Marine microbial and viral communities from oxygen minimum zone, Eastern Pacific Ocean - ETNP201406SV201 (SPAdes) (version 2) | ecosystem: Environmental > Aquatic > Marine > Oceanic ...
AGCAGAAGTAGAGGAGGTCACAGATGCACCGATAGAGGCGATTGAAATGGCCGCGGAGGTGGTCGAGATAGTTGAAGCAGAAGTGGAGGAGGTCGCAGATGCACCCATTGTGGAGGTTGAAATGGCCGCGGAAGTGGTCGAAGTAGTTGAGGCTGAAGTAGAAGAAATTGTAGATGAGTCCATCGAAGAGATAGTAATGTCTTCAGAAGTGGAAGAAGCTGAGGTGATCGAGGCAGTTCCCGAGGCTGAAGTCATAGAAGAACCAGCCGAACCTGCTCCAGATCCTGGTGAATCCGGTGTCGATGATCTTTTGAGCAAGCTTAGCGAGCTTGATGACCCTGAAAATGCCCCCAAGAAGAAAGGGAAGAAGTCCGATGAGGAAGAAGACAAATCCGGTATGGATGATGTCTTGGGCAAACTCGACGAATTATAGATTGGTGCGGGTGCCGGGATTTGAACCCGGGTTCCAAGATTGGCAACCTTGAGTGATACCAGGCTACACTACACCCGCGTGTTTTCGTCCACAAAAGATGGCATAATAAAGATGACCAAGCACCTTTAATGACCACTCAAGTGAGCGCTGTATGTCAGACACGGAACAGACAGAATTAAGCCTTTCAGAGGCATGGCAAGAGAACCGTCTGCCAATTCTGGCTTTGGCCCTTTGTTTCGTGATTTCGCATATGCTGGCCATGTATCTTGTACCAGCTTATGAGGAAGCAGAGGTACAAGCCTTCGATAATCCTGATGATCCCACTAATTCAGTGTTTTACATAGGTATAATTCTGGTCTTTACAGCCTTTGTCCTATGGATTGCCAAACAGGGTCTGGAATGGATTCTCCAATTGATATTTCTATCTGCAATCGGTGTTACTTTCATTTACGTCTTTTATCCTTTTTTTCATACCGTAGGGATAACTGGCGTGGCAGGTTATATTGGGGCTACAGGTCTGGCAATCGAATTGACGTTTTTGCTAATGACCTATCCTGAATGGTACGTGATTGACATTGCCGGCGTCTTGTTGGCAGCTGGTGTCGCGGCTATCTTCGGAATTTCCTTTGGTCTGCTCCCCGCACTTCTACTTCTTGTTGGTCTGGCGATTTACGATGCCTGGGCGGTCTACCAGACAGGTCATATGGTTGACCTAGCGGATTCGGTCATGAATCTCAAATTACCGATACTGTTGGTAATTCCTAAATCCAAGGGCTATTCATTTCTTGATCAGGGAAGTCTGGCCGACCAGATTGAGAAGGGAGAGAAGCGTGAAGCCCTGTTCATGGGTCTGGGAGACCTTGTGATTCCTGGAGCTCTGGTCGTGTCCTCCAAGGTAGCATTGGGTTGGACGGTAGGGATTTTCTCTATGGTAGGTAGTTTGATTGGGTTCTGGATATTGATGACCTATGTTCTCAGTGGGCGACCTCAAGCCGGTCTTCCGTTACTGAATGGTGGCGCAATCCTGGGCTATCTGATCGGTGCCTACTTCGTCGTAGGCGATCTGGGTCTATGAATTTAGTTCCAGTTCATGGTTCACCCGCGCTTCACTTTGAAGAAGAATCTGCATTGCTGTTATCTGATCTTCATTATGGGGTCGAGGCCGAGATGCTCAGGGATGGGGTCTGGATTCCCAATAGGGCAACTCCCCGTACCGAAAAAATATTGAAGTTGCTCAAGCAGACAAAGTCAAAGAGATTGATTCTGCTGGGTGATGTCAAGCACCAAGTCCCTCATAACAGTAAACAGCAACGGACCGATATCGATCAATTTTTCATGGCCACGACCCGCATCGCCAAAGTTGAGGTAATTCCAGGTAATCATGATGGGGGTCTGAAGGAACAGGCACCGTCTGATGTTATCTTCCATGAATCAAGTGGTTGTGTGATAGGTAATGTAGGAATGATCCACGGCCATGCCTGGCCTTCCCAGGAGGTCATGAATTCCGAGATCCTGGTGATGGGACATGGGCATCCGGCGCTATCCTTCAGAGATAGACTGGATAAGTTCCATAGTGAACCATGCTGGCTTCGAGTGCCTCTGCTGGAATCTGATAGGTATGACAAAATACCTGAACAGTTAATCGTCCTGCCCGCTTTCGGGGAACTGGCTGGCCGTACCATGAATCGAGAACCGCTAAGGGGATTTGGACCCCTTTTCAGGAATAATCTGGCAGATATAGCAAAGGCCCGGGTCGAGACCCTGGAAGGCCTTGATTTCGGCGAATTGGAGAATCTGATTGATTTGAGACTATGAAGATAAATCCAAGATTATTGAAGGCCCTTGAGGATAGAGGTCTTGCCGAACCCACCCTAGCCCAGTCAGCGGCCTGGCCAACGATAGCCTCCGGTTCCAATGTCCTGTTGATCGCACCTACTGGGGTAGGTAAGACAGAGGCGGCCATGGTACCTCTGTTCCACAAGCTTCTTGAGGAAGAATCTAGGCCGATAACGGTCCTCTACATTACTCCACTTCGTTCGCTGAATAGGGATATGCTACGCCGTTTGAAGGACATCGGTGAGGAATTGGGAATCAGTGTGTCTGTCAGGCATGGAGACACGTCGGCAACCGAGAGGACCAAACAATCCAAGAATCCTCCCCAGATCCAGATCACTACTCCCGAGACCTTGCAGATCATGTTGTCCGGGAAACGATTGCGTGAGAATCTCAAGGGAATTCAGGCAGTGGTAGTAGATGAGGTCCACGAACTGGCTTCCAGTGAAAGAGGCGCACAGTTGAGTATTGGCCTGGAACGCCTGGTCCTGTTGTCCGGTGAATTCCAGAGAATAGGTTTGAGTGCAACGGTAGGAACACCGGTTGAGGTCGGTTCCTTTCTGGTCGGAGATCGAGAAGTGGAGATCATCACTCCTGCGCTGGAACGGAAAATGGATCTGCTGGTCCATGCTCCCGAACCTGTCCCGGAGGATGACGAATTGGTCAACGAACTGTACTGGGAACCGGAACGGGTCGCGGCCCTGCGTTATTCAGCCAAGGCCTCGAAAATGGGACCTACCCTTCTATTCGTAAATACCAGGGATACAGCAGAGGCAATGGGTGTACGTTGGAATATGTGGGATCCAGATGCCAGTATCCACGTCCATCATGGTTCTTTGAGTAAAGGAGTTCGTATCGAGGCCGAGGAAGATTATAGGCAGGGCATTGTCAATACACTGATCTGCACATCCTCACTTGAGTTGGGTATTGATGTCGGAAACACGGCTCTGGTGATTCAGTACAATTCACCGAGGGATCCATCGCGGATGAGTCAGCGTCTGGGTCGTTCAGGCCACAGGATCAAGGAGACCGCGATAGGTCGTATAGTATCGACAGATGCAACCCAGGTCCTCGAGTCGGCCGTGATTGCCAGACGTACCCTGGCAGGAGAACTGGAACCATCCCGGATCCGGGAGATGCCAATGGCTGTTCTTGCGAACCAGATTATTTCGTGGACCGTATGTGACAAGAATGTCGAGAAATCAGAGTTTCTGAAGATCATCAAGAAGGCCTATCCTTTCCGGAAACTGAATGATACGATCATTGATGACCTGCTGGAATTGCTTGACCAGGTACACCAGAATCGGACGATTGGCAAGTCAGTCAGGCAGGGACCCCGGGCCATGAAATATTTTCATGGCAATTTGTCCTTGATTCCTGATCAGCGAACTTACGGGGTTCGTGATATCACCACCCAGAAAATGATTGGAAGGCTGGATGAGCGTTTCATCCTTGACCTGGCCCCCGGGGACAGGATAGTCTTCCGGGGTTTGGTATGGTCTGTGGTGGAGATAGATGAGCAGGTCACGGTCTCTCCTTCGAGTTCTCTAGGTGAATTGCCCAGATGGATCGGTGAGGACATCCCCGTTCCTTATTCTGTGGCTCTGGAGGCCTCAGAAAGGCTCAGTGAAGGGAACTGGGATAATCTGCCCATAACCGATGAGGCCAGAGTTGTTCTGGACGATTACCACACCAGTATTCTGGATGCGGGAGTGATGCCTTCTCCCAATTGTCTGTCGATTGAGCAGCACGAGCGCCTGTTCATAGTAAATTATCCCGGTGGAAGTCGACTGAACCGGACGATAGGCATGATAATCACAGCCATGCTTTCGGCCAAAAGTGGATACAAGGTAGGATACCAGTTCGATCCATATCGTATCATCCTGGATGCACCAACAAGGACGACGGTCAAGGATATGCTGGCCATAATGAAAGGTTTTGAGAGAGGTATTGCCGGTCTGCTCAGATTCTCGATGCGGGACAGCCCGGCCCTGAAATCCCAGTTACTGCATGCGGCCCGGAAGATGGGAGCGATAGGTCCGGAGGCTGATGTCAGTCGCTTCGGTATGCGCAGACTGATCGAAGCCTATTCGGATACGCCTCTTTACACGGAAGCAATTGAACGGTTCCTGTTCCATCAACTGGATGAGGAGGGGATGGAGGAATTCATCGAGAAGATTAATTCAGGACAGGTCTCGGTGGTCCTGTCCCCCAAGACACCTCATGGATATGCCGGTCTGGATCCCTATCGAGATTATCTAAAACCACCCAAGTCCGATAGTTCGGTCGTGACCGCGGTTCGAAGAAGACTTCTGCGGACCGATCTTTCACTAAAATGCCTGTCCTGTGATAATTCCAGAAAGAGGAAGGTCAAGGGAATCACCAAAAATGAACTGGTGTGTCCGAAATGTAGCAGCCGGATGGTCGCGATACTGCATCCTATGGAGATGGACCGTGAGGTCAGCAATAAGAAATTGCTCAAGTCGGCCTCCTTGGCCAAATCCCATGGTGCAAGGGCGGCCCTAGTGATTGCTGGAAGAGGGGTTGGCCCTGATACTGCAGGTAGAATCCTCAGAAAGCAACAGAGTGATGATTCGGATTTGGTAAAGTCAATAATCGAGGCTGAGATAACTTACGCTAGGACCCGTAGATTCTGGGATTGAGTCTAACTTAAATATATCATTGATTAGAGGAAATCGTGAGTGGTGGCCGTGAAATCAATGCTGCAATCCCGGTCACTGTTTTTCTTTTGATATCAGTTTTACTCTATGGAATATACGACAATCTTTCGGGAGAAGATGAAGGGTCTGAAATGGACTTAGTGGAACCGGTCTGGGACTATGAACATGACTCTGAGAGTGGTTATGGCTCAGTCACGGGAGGGTTCGTTTATCGTGGCCAGAATGTTCCGGAACTGTATGGAAAATATGTCTATGGGGATTTCATCATGGGTAAGTTGTGGTCCCTCGAGATAGTTGATGATAATCCTGTGAATAAGTTGCTCTATGACAGCAAAGCCGACACTTCCTTGACCGGCAATCCTAGGATTTCCGTATCCTCTTTTGGTGAATCTGAGGATGGTGAACTGTTCTTCACGGACCGTAATACAGGGAGGATTTTCACCTTCAACCAGACAGATTCGGGAATAGTGGTGGAATCCTTCAAACCAGATATCTCGATTCCTTTCCTGATAGGGTTGTACAATGCAGGGGACTCATCAGAACGTCTCTTCGGGATCGAGCAGACAGGTCGCATTCATGCCATAGGAGATTTCAATCAGACAGAGATATTCTTGGATATATCAGAAAGAGTGGAGTCAACCGATTGGGAACAGGGTCTTCTGGGTCTGGCTTTCCATCCTGATTTCGAGAATAATGGAATTTTCTTTGTGACATATACGACCTACGATGATGGAACTCTACGACTTTCCAAATTCACTGAAGGTTCAGATAATGAAAAAGTGTTATTGGAGATAGAACAACCTTACGTTAATCACAATGGGGGACATATCGAGTTCGGACCGGATGGGTACCTCTATTTCGGTCTGGGTGACGGTGGAAAATACAATGATGCGTTCGACCATGCCCAGAATCTTGAGACTCTGAAAGGGTCTATTCTTCGTCTGGATGTCAATGGTGAGGAGTATGCTATTCCTTCCGACAACCCTTTTGTCGGAAATGACAAAGGATATCGTGAGGAGATCTTTGCATATGGTCTGAGAAATCCTTGGATGTTTAGTTTTGACCGGGAGATTGGTGACCTGTGGGCTGCTGATGTGGGCCAGGACAAATGGGAGGAGATCGACATTATCGTGTCAGGAGGAAATTATGGCTGGGCCTTCCGTGAGGGTACCCACTGCTTTGATTCACCATTCGAGCATTATGATGGCCATAGTTGCGGAGAGATAGACAGTTGGACCTTTGGAGCATTCCTTTACGAAAGGGTATTGCTGAATTATCCATTGATGTTGATTCTTCTGGTTTCAATCGGCGTTTCGACCCGATACAAAATCCAAATAGGTTAATTACTTATTCACTCGATTATGGATAATTGTGCTGAACGACAAGGATAAGGAGCTCTATTCACGCCAGATAACCCTGCCGGAAGTAGGTCTGGAGGGACAGGAAGAACTGAAGGATACAGGTATCCTGATAGTGGGTATGGGTGGCCTTGGATGTCCTGTTGCCCAGTATCTGATCAGTTCCGGGATCGGTTACTTGACCATCATGGACTCGGACAAGGTCGAATTATCCAATCTGTCGCGACAGCCGATCTATACCGAGGATGATATTGGTGAATACAAGGTCAATGCGGCCAAGCATACCTTGAGTCACCTCAATCCGAATGCGGTCATCAATGTGATCCCTGAGAAATTGACCGAGGAGAATGCCCTTACCTATGTCAGTTCGAACGATTTTGTCATCGATTGTACCGATAATGTGGAATCAAGATATGTAATGTCCGACATCTGTCAATCGATAGGTAAACCATTGATTCATGGTGGTGTAAGAGCCTTTGAGGGGCATGTCGGAATTTTTCTCCCTGGTAGTGGCTATTATCGAGCGATGTATCCCAAACCACCTGCTCCCGAATCGGTAGCTGATTGCTCCGAGACCGGGGTTCTGAGTGCCTTTGTAGGCTGGGTCGGTATGCATCAGGCGTTGCTGGCAGTCCAATTGGCACTCGATAAGATCGATAAATCATCATTCTTCTTCCTGGATGGGCGTAAAGGAACAGTTCGGCAGGTAGAGGTTCCCACCGTGGAGGCTGGTAAACCAGGGGAATTGGCGAAGACCCTGCCAGACCACATGACAGCCTCTGAACTGAAGGAGAGACTGGAATCCGATGATCCTCCCTTGTTGATAGATGTCAGAGGTGCAGAGAAGAGAGCCGAGGTCAAGATAGAGGCCGAGGATATGCACATTCCGATGGATGTCTTTGCCGAACGGGTGGGCAGTATTCCCCGACACGGTAATGTGGTCCTCTATTGCCATCTGGGGATCCGTTCCAATTCTGCAAGGGCCTGGATGGAATCAGAGGGTATCCCGATTAGCCACCTCAATGGTGGGATCGAGAACTGGTTATTCGAGAATGTGGATGAATCCGGAAGTCCTGTAGCGGTGGCAAACAAGATGGAAAGTGATGATTCCGTGCCCAAAAAACCCTTGACGGTGGAAGAACAGAATGCCCAGACTTTGGCGAATGCCAAGCTGGAGGCCGAGTTAAAGAAAATGGAGACCGAGGCAAAACATAGTGAACTGGCGGGACTGGTCGATCTCAAGGACAAATTGCTGAAGCAGAGTCTGGAGATCGATAAACAGCAGCAGGAACACGAACTGAAGCTGGAAAAGATGAAGATCTCGGCGGCTGCCAAGAAGAGTAACACCAAATTCGTAGTGGAAGTGGTCTATCTGGTCTATAATGACGGAAGATTATTGGGTCACGTTTTCTCCGAGGATCAGAAGACCGACGCGGAGATCCTGACCAGCATGCTGATGGCGGTCAATGACTTCGTCGCGGATTCCCTGGGAGTGACCGGAAATATTGGGAATCTGGAGTTTGGAGCAAACTCGATTGTAATTGAGAAGGGAGAGCACTGTTACATAGTCTCGATGAACTATGGAGAGCCTTCAGACAACCTTCGGCAGGGCCTAAAAAAGCAATTGTCATTAATAGAAGATAAGTATTTAAGTAAGCTAGATGGTTGGGATGGTGATATCTCTGCTTTTGAAGGATGTGCCACGCACCTGGTCAAGGTCCTGCTCGAATCGACCGTCAAGGACCGATCAGAAGTGGCATAATTGAGGATGTGGCTTAAAACTGCATTTTGTATGACTAATTCGTTTGGACAGTTGTTATCTTGGTCCCTATCTCGGAGGTTGTAGGTCCCAGTTCAACCCCCAGATAAACGATGGTGATAGTGATTGTATATTCTATATCCAAAGGTTCTTCCTTATCGATCTTGTCTCTGGTAACCGGGTCCAAATTATTCAATTCGAATTCTTCGTAGGTCTGATTACCGCTTCCCAAAGTGTAATCAAAATTGAAATCATCCTCTGTAGTTGGATCCGATTCCAAAATCTTGAGGTGAATCAGAACATCAATACTCTTCTCGAAATAACCCATTTTCGGAATATCGAAACTGATCTCGCCTACAATGGACTCCTCATCAGGAGTTAACCAGAAGTTCGCATTGGTAATATGGTCTTCCAGGTTTATGGTTATGCCACCATTATACATTTTGTACACATCCGCACCAGCAGCAATCACAATCACAATTAAGGCCAACGTGAAAGCCGACTTCATCAGGCCCAATGTGGTTCTAAGTCCAGTCGTCTTACCTCCACTGGTTATAGACTTTGTATTTGCATTACCGTTCGTGGATCCCCCTCCTCTCGCTCCTCCTCCAGGAAGTGTGTCGGGCTCTCCTCCTCCAGGAAGTGTACTGGGTCCTCCCCCAGAAGATGCGATGGACTCTCCTCCACCGGGAAGTAGGGCGCTGGATTCTTCTACGCCAGAAGATGGTGTGCCAGACTCTCCTCCACCGGCTTTGCCTGCTCCTGTAACCATGTACTTACCGGCTGCTACTAATCCGCCCCCGATCGATCTCTTACTCTTGGGTCGTAGAGTGTATTTGTCTTCCTGCTTAACAACTTCTAATGCTCCTTCCCGTGTTTTGGATGCCTCCACTAGATCCTCCAAAGCTTCTGAGGTCCTGCTGTAGGAAAGGCCTGTGGCCTCGGCAACCTCATTCGTATCCAATGCTTCTCCAGCAGAGAAAAGAGCAGCTTCTACAATTCTCTGATCATCGGAGATGTCCTTCTTGGCTGAATTGGTGTCTTTGTCCATTCCTGATGACCAAATGCCCTCCATACTTATAAGTTAGACACACAAGTCCATGGGCAAAGTCTATTTGTTTGTCAGCGCTGCATTTCTTAACGCTATATCCGATTTATGCCTAACCAGCATTGTTTCCTATAGGGAAACAAAAGTGATTAGTAAGAACCAGAGTTGACAAGTTTCTGTGAGCATCAGCTCTATCAAATTGTCAGTCGCCTGTCAGTTGCTGTTGGGAGTGGCACTGATTTTTGTTTCCGGGGGGGCTGAGGGGATAGATCCGGAGTGGAGCTACGAGGCTGGTGATGATGTCATGTCCATTGCAGTTTCAGCAGATGGAGAATACATTGCAGCTGGTTATAGGAATGGTTATGTCTATCTATTCGACAAGGATAACAATACACCACTCTGGAGTTATACTACTGGAGATACTGTGGTATCGGTTTCCATCTCAGCAGATGGTGAGTATATCACCGTTGGCACCTATAGTAGTGAGGAATTTGGTCTTCTCTACCTGTTCGATAAGGACAGCAGTACGCCTCTCTGGAGTTACACTACTGGGAGTTATGTGATGTCGGCCGCCATCTCTGCAGATGGCGAGTACATTGTTGTAGGCACCTACACTGATAACAAGGTCTACCTCTTCAATATGAATAACAGCACCCCACTCTGGAGCTACACTCTTGGGGTTGATCCATACCAGGGTTATGTGTATTCGGTCGCAATTTCAGCAGATGGAGAATACATTGCAGCTGGTGCTAGAGATGGTTATGTTTACTTATTCGACAAGGACAGCAGCACGCCGCTCTGGAGCTATGGAACCGGAAGTTCAGCTGTGACTGGAGTCGCCATTTCAGCAGATGGAGAATATATCACTGCTGGTTCTTCAGATATGGACACTGAAGATAACAAGGTCTATCTGTTTGACAAGGACATTGACACTCCGCTCTGGAGGTATGTAACTGGGGAGGCTACACATTTTGTCGCCATCTCTGTGGATGGTGAGTATATTGTTGCAGGCTCCTCCAACAACAATGTCTACCTCTTTGGCAGAGACAACAACTTCCCACTCTGGAGCTACGCTACAGGGGATAATGTGAGGTCAGTCGCCATCTCAGCGAACGGCGAGTACATTGTTGCAGGCTCCCAAGATAACAAGAGCTACCTATTCAACAAAGATAGCAGCATACCGCTCTGGAGCTACGAAACCGGAGGTAGGGACGGAATGCCAGATGATATGGAGGTCGCTATCTCTGCAGATGGCGAGTACATTGTTGTAGGCTCCCACGATAACAAGATCTATCTCTTCGAAAGGGTTCCTAACAGTCCGCCGACCGTTTCAGACATATTTATTAGTCACAATCTAACCGATTCGAAGCGCCGCGTTTATTTCTGGGCTAATTATAGTGATTCCGACGGAAATGTGACTGCATTTGAATGGTCTTCAGATATAAATGGGATTCTCAGCACAAGCAGTGGCTTTGATTCCGATGATCTTTCGGTCGGCCATCACAACATAAGTTTCCGTGTGATGGATGATGAGGGTGCCTGGTCAGGTAATGCTAGTAGTGCGCTGACAATCGTGGAGTATGATGAACCTGCTGACAATCTCACTTCGAATTTAGGAGAGTTTTACTATATGATAAATCTTTTTGCTGATGGATTTGCTCTTAATTCATCCCATGAAAGTCTGATTGGGATATCCAGTTCAATTTACGGCACGGCTCAGTACGATCAATATCCTCTGTTCAGAACCAATCGCCAGTCCGTCATTGCGGGTTCATGGCATTTTCCATCACCATTGAACACAACTGTTACCATTGATGCGGCAGATATATGGTGGGTAGGAAAGGACTCCGATTACGATGCTGACTGTGAATGGACCTTCAAGATTTACAATAGCGGTCAGTACATAGACAACAGTACTGTTGATTGTGACAGCAATGGGGACAGCCTTGTTAATGAGACTTACAACATCAATATTACTTTTGATGTAATTGAAGGAGATAATATCACGATTGAGGTTTGGTATGAAGGCTGGGAGGATATTGATATCTTGTATGGAAGTCCTGCCCATCCTAGTGGGTTTCACATATCTGGTTTGGAGATTGAGGAAGAGAGTCCTCCCGATGATTCAGAAGAGTGTTCTTTTGAAAGTTTCGTGGACAATATCTATGTTCAGAGTCCATCCCTATCTGGTCCAGTAGTAGATGAATATATGTTGCTCGAGGTAGGTAAAGGTTCTTACCATTTTGTTTCGGAAGATAACGCTTACATAAGTTGGGAAACAACGGATCTATCAGGCATTAAACTCGATAATGGACTACCTCTTCCTTCCAAAAAATTATTTACGGAAACGACATTTGATTATGAGAATCGAATTTTCACAGGAAAAATAGATTTTACATTAGAAGGTGGTACATATGGTGGTGCAGCATCCTGGGATTACCAAATGATTTTCAGTGAGGATTATACTTCTATTGTTGGTGGGCAGATATACCGGTTCGATTCCGACGGTAAAATATTTTACACCTGGACATTTGGTGTAGATGGAAATTATCCATATTGTGCCTTATGTACCCTCACTGCAGCTGATTATTACAGCGAGAATCCCTTTGAGGATACAACATCACCTGACAAACAGAATACCACCCCAGAAGATGGAGGATTGACACTCCCATTCTCTGGCAATCCTCTAGCTTATGGTGCCATAATTTCCATATTAGGACTCTTGGCAGGAGGTTATGCTGCGATGAGCGCACGCCAATCCATTCCCAAACTAATCAGTGGACTTCAGGGTCTGGTAGATGCAGGGATCACTGATTCAGAGCTGAATTCGGCTTTAGAGGATCTCGAAAACATGGATGGCCTAGGATTCTTTTCTAATGACAGGGCCAATGCGATGCAGATCCTGGATAATTATAACGAAATGACAGACCAGGCATTGGGTTCGATGAGACAATTGGATGAATTACAGGGAGTGGTTGATGAATTACAGGCAGCCGGTGTTTCATCTCCTGAACTTGAGGCCGAGATAGCGGAGATTGAATCCATGCTGAATTCCCAGGTAGAGGGTGACACCAACAAGGATTTCTCATCTAATCTCTTCGATTTTTTCAAGAAGAACAAGGACGGTGAATAATGTCTTACGAGCAAATATTAGAAAAGATCCAGAAGGCTAAGGCACTGGCCGACTCCAAGAAGGCAGCCCTTGTCACGGGAAGAGAGCACGAACCACCCAAAAAGTCTGATGTCAAGACAGCAAGGGATTTAGAATATCGGGATTCGGTCCAGGACTGGGCCAAACCTTCAGATCTGGCACCCGACGGTGAGACATTTCTCGATCTATTTACCAGTCGGTGGAAATGTTATTCTAAATGGCCAGATAATTTAGAGGAACTGGATAATCTTCATAATAATTTTAAGGATATCTCGGTTTCTTCCTATTTCGAGATTCCAATCGATCCTACAGTGGTCCTGAGTGAATGGGGACTTCCTCCCAATCTGAGAAAGAATGTGTATCTGGATGATGAACGAGCGTCACACATCCTTAAAGTTCTTGGTAGCAAACCAGAGGATAATTATGTGATTATTGGAGAACCAGGAGTTGGTAAGACCACACTATTATTCGAGATCTTTGATTCTTTCATGGACAAAGTCCCGACAGGTATTCTAACAACCACTGAAATGACGGATGCCCATCTTGAATTTGGGATGAGATTGTTCTATGATGATATTCCAGAGAATATAGAAATTGTTCAAGGCATCATTGAAAACGATACCAAGGGATTGGTTGTTACTGCCCGTGAGGCAGATTGGGATAAGTTGCCCGAAGAATTCCAGAAAAAATTCAACAGATTGACTGTACCTCTCTTCTCAGATGCGAATGTATCACGATTATGCGAACGTATGTTTGATTTTTCAAACATAAAACATAATCCGGCATCAATAGAAGAATTGACCAATTATGCACAAGGAAGTCCGATTTTTGTGTGGTTGATGATCAAGGAAATGCAATACAATGGTACTTCAGTTCTGACCAAGAATTTTGTCAAGGATAATTCAAGGAAGGGAATGGAGAATTATGTTGCTTTGATATTACAGAGATTGCTCAAGGATGGTCCCAATTACAAACCCGGGGGTTTGCATTCTTTAGCTTGTATGATTTTCCTATCTGACTACATGCGGGACAGACGTTGCAACGAGATGCTTTATCGTTCGTTTGCAGATGAAATTGAGTCTGAATTTGAGGAGATGTTTGATGATAAGCAGAATCATAATACATTCAATCAGATGATAGTTTACTTGTCTGGAGAGGGGACCACCATTGGTTTCCCACATGATAGTTGGGCTGATGTTCTTCAGGGAACAGGTAGAAATAATCCCCTGAGGGCAGATATACAGACTATCAAGCTCAAATTCGCTGATAAGAAATATGAGGATGTTTACAAGAAACAGGCAGTTACAGGTGCCTGGGAAACAGCAGTTTCAAGATACAACAAGAATATCATTCGTGAAAAGGATGCATTTCTCTCAATGGTTGATACCCTGACCTATAACTACACATTGTCCGATTTGGAAAAATTGGGTGTTGATATCGAGATGATGAGAGAGGTCTCCTCTCTTAATTCTGATCTACCGATAGCTGCTAGAGTATTGTCCAGGATCCAGGCCGCACGTCCGACC
>Ga0208409_1000760_pt1 | contig 13701 bp, 10 predicted proteins | sample ETNtaG_29_FD_185784 | JGI IMG/M metagenome (GOLD analysis project Ga0208409, IMG submission 185784) | Marine microbial and viral communities from oxygen minimum zone, Eastern Pacific Ocean - ETNP201406SV201 (SPAdes) (version 2) | ecosystem: Environmental > Aquatic > Marine > Oceanic ...
TAGATTCCTTTTGAAAAACTGAATAACCATTTGTTACTATTAAAACGTATACCATCTTTAGATTCACTTACATCTTTTACAAAAAATGGTGCATCAAGTCGCAAATAGAATTTTTTACCCAAAATTGATTTTCTCAAGCGCAGGCCCAAACCGGCATCAAAAAGATAGTCACCATTAAAACCTTCGTCTCCTTGGGTATACTTACTGCCCCAAACCCATCCATCATCAATAAACGCTGCTAACTCTATGTCCAATGGTTTGAAGGATGGTTTATAAAATATTTCAAATGAATTGGTAATCACGGATTCAGCGCCAACTAGTCCTTCACCAAAATAGCCTCGCAAATTAGCATCACCGGGTAAATGATAATGATTACGCAAATTTGTATTACCGTAGAAAGATGATTCATCCCGCAAATATGGTTTCATATAAAGATCACCGGATCCGGCTCCTTCAATGGTATAGCGCTCCTGGGCCGGCACACCAGATTCACTGATAATATGGCCTAAGATAGATCGATTGCGGATGCCAATCTTTTTGATGTCCATATCGAAAGCAATTGTTGCATTGAAACGCGTGAATGACCAGCCAGAAACAGAGCCGGGAGTTGTGGCAACATCCAGATTGACGTTGGCCAAATTCTGCACCGAAAAACTATACTTGCTGTATATAATGGCTACCTGCCCGGGATCATATAAATTGGTCAGAGACGTATCTTTAGCAAAAGTGACATAAAAACCAATGGACGCATAGTTGGTCATAAAATCAGCAAATGCTTCATTCAGGTGATTCTTGATTTCTAATCCATAGCCATTTACACCACCCAGATCGAAGGCATGAACAGCTGTTGAAAAACCGGCAAAACTGTGCACCGGTTTACGACTTTTAAAATAAGACCAATAAACATTCTGTGATTCGAGGGCATAATTAACTTTCAGATCAAGATGCTCCCAGTGACCGTATTTTCGGTTTAAAGAAATGCCTGGTACATAGCCATCTGATTCGTGGTACGCTAATGCAGGTATCCAGCGCACATAATAACTGTTGCGGGGATTGAAACCAGTATTTATCCAATCAAACTGCCACACACTTTGCATACGGTTACTAGCATTATTTCTTCTGTCTACATCCAAGGTCATGACATCAGGATCAAGCACAACAGATCTAGGCTCTTGGGCAAGATTGAATATAAATGTGTCTTTTGCCCGCCATTTATGATTCTTCCACCAGATGCGCTCTTTGTTTCCATCTTTCAGAGTGATTTCCAATAATTGCGGCATTTCCCGCTTTCCCAGTTTTTCAATCTCTACATCTACCTGCCAGGTGCCATCTGCTTGTTTTGTCTTTTTCCATTTCTTGATGCCATAATCTAAAATGCGTGTATTATGCAGCCAGGGATTGAAGAACCAGTCCAAGTTTTCCCCACTCACATCTTCTATGGCAGTCACAAAGCGTTTTTCATTAACATGTTTTAAATGCCAGCGATCATAATATTCCTGCATAGCAGCATAGAAAATGGAATCACCTAAAACGTAATTCAATTCTGCCAGCATCAGGCCTGGTTTAGTGTAGGCGTTATAGCGATAGGAACCGCCATTATTAAACATAAAGGATTTGCGGCTGATGGGCTCATCATTGCCGCTGAATTGAAAGCGTATGGTGGACCATTGACTGCTGCCCAGCATGTTGTTGAACTTACCGAGCTTTTTTTCAAATGGTTTGTAGCGTTTTGATGTTTGCAAGTCAAAGCCATAGGGGCCATAGCGATCGATCATATATTGACCGGTTTGGAATGTTGTAAAGCCTTCATCCAGCCACGCTTCGCTTACTTCATCATTCCCCATTATGCCATAAAACCAAATATGCCCAATCTCATGGAGAATAAGGCTTTCGCTTTCGCTACCATTCATCACTAGCATAGGGTATTCCATTCCGCCGCCGCTTAAGCGATCTGTGGTGGTCACTTGTGGATAGGGATACATACCGAACTTGGTGCTCAACCATGCCAATGCCCTTTCCGAACGTGCCACCACTTTTTTGGTCCATTTTTCACCATTCTTTTGATTAAAAAGTACGTGGACATCTATGCCGTTCCAGGAACCGTGCTCATAAAGAAAATTTGGTGAAGTTATCCATGCAAAATCATGGACCTGCTCTGCGTGAAATGAAACCGTCCGGCGGGAGGTAGAATCAATTTCCGCTTTATTCTCTTTGTATTCTTCCAGCCATTCTTTGAAATCTTTGGATGTATCCACAGTCACTTCTGCCCAGCCCGGATCACCTGCCGTGACAATACCTGTGGAACCTACCGTGTACCATCCGGGAACATCCATAGTCACATCGAAGGTGCCGAATTCACCATAGAATTCTCCTTCAGCATGAAAAGGTATATTGTGCCAGCCACGCTCATCATACACAACAACCTTTGGGTACCACTGGGCAAGGTTATACTGGTCTCCTTTACGTCCGGCTCTTTCCACCTGTTCACCCACATGGTGGACCCATTCAAATTTCATGGTTAATGTTTCACCTGGTTTTAAAGTACTGGCAAGGCTTGCTGATAGGATCGTATCATCAATTTGGAACGTATCCGCAACTGAAGTTCCATTTTTGGTGATTGTAAAATTGCTTACTTCTATTTTACTGAAAAATGAGTCCTTCCCTCCAATGAAATTTGCTGCTCTGCCCATCCGGCCGTACTTTTGCAGGTATTCCCGATGCTTAACCGACCCCTCTTGAAACGCATTGGGCAGCAAGTGCAGATACATATTAGATAATTCATCGGGTGCATGATTTGTGTATTCAATGCTAGAAGTACCGCCAACAGTATGCTCTTTAATGTCCAGTTTTACATCCATTGTATAATGAACAAATTGCTGAAAATAATCTTCTTCAGCAAATGATATTGAGGTAAATGTGAGCAGAAAAACTGCCCATTGAAAATTTATTTTATTCACATGTTTTTCTCTTGTTTAGAGGTAGGGTTTAATATCGTTATAAAAGATCTTTTCTGTCCGCGGTCCAACGTAACGTTTCACAATATAGCCATTGCGGTCGATGATAAGTGTTGTGGGAATACCAACGATCGACCTGCCAAGAGCCTGACCGTATAGTTGTGTTACTCGTTGTGCCTCATGCTCTTTTATATCTGTCAGTACCGTATAATTCATTTGCCAATTATCCATAAATCTCTGGATCTGTTTAGGGTCTACACTGCGGGCACCACGTGGTAGCGTAATGCCGACGATCTCCAACCCGGATTCATGGTACTTATCATACAATCTAATAAAATCTGGGATCTCTACCCGGCAGGGCCCGCACCACGTGCCCCAAAAGTTCAGCAGGACCACTTTTCCTTTTAGGTCACTCATTTTGACCAAATCACCTGATGTGGTGGACAATGTAAACTCTGGAGCAAGTACAGCATTGGCTGGTAATTGAGGCTGGGGGAAAATCCTATTAACAGAGTTTGAATTCTTTTCATCTTGGCTTTCAACTGATCCACAGCAAAAAATTAGAGGCAAGGTTAAAATGGTTATAAAATGTTTCATTTATCTAGTTAATCCTTTATCCAAAAATTTTAAAAATTCATCCTGATTCCGAGTCATCCCGGGAAACTTCCCCAGCACATCATCTTCCGGGCTCAAAATAACATAATAAGGCAGCGCCGCCGTACCGAAACGGTCGATCTCATACTGTTGTTTTTCCCTGTAATTATTGCCGCCGTCTGTGTACAAGCGCACCAGCACAAAATCTTTAAAACGGTCTTTCACTTCATCCTTCGTAAATATATTCGATTCCATCCAGCGGCAGTTGGTACAGGTATAACCTGTAAAATCCACAAAAATATTTTTACCAATCGTATTCGCTTCAACAAACGCATCATCCAACTCCGTATACCATTGCAATTCTTCTCCGCCATTCATTTCAGAGATCATACCGACCTCTTCAGACAATTTTGGAGGTAGGTAGGAATAGATCAAGCCGTGGATGGGACGTCCAAACAGGCCTGTACTTAAGTAGAGGGCGAAGGCTAAAAAGAAGATACTCAACATCATCCGCGGGACACTGACTATCTCAACTTTAGAATCATGGGGTAATTGGATCTTACCCAACAAATAAAAACCGGTAAAGAACATGAGTATCGCCCAAATGGCCAATACGGAAATATGTGTAAAAATTTGCCAGTTCCAGACCAGGTCGGTGTTACTGAAAAATTTAAAAGCTGCGGCCATTTCCAAAAAACCCATAACCACTTTCACCGAATTCAGCCAGCCGCCGGATTTGGGCATGCGGGCCAAGTATTGGGGAAAGAGGGCCAAAAAGAAAAACGGCAAGGCAAAGGCAGCACTAAAGATCATCATGCCCAGCATAGGCCAGAACCATTGGCCCTGGGCGGCGGCCACCAATAATAAGCCCACAAATTGAACTGTACAGGTGAAGGACGTCAGGGTAAACGTAACAGCCATAAACAAGGTACCGATATAACCGCCCCGGCCTTCCTGATTTTGGAACAATTGCCGCAGGCTGGCGGGTAGCTGTATCTCATACATACCAAACAGTGAAAGGGCAAAATATGTAAACAATGCTCCTATGAATAAATTGACCCATGGATTGGCGGCCAATTGATTTGCTCCAGATGCGCCCAGTGTTATTGCCAAAATCAAACCCAATAAGGTAAAAGTGGCAATAATGCCAACTCCATAAACAGAAGCTTGCTTGACGGGATCCTGGTTTTCCAATTCACCCTGGTGTGTAAAATAAGAAACTGTAATGGGAATCATGGGAAAAACACAAGGTGTTAGCAGCGCCAGAAAACCCATGGTCAGTGCTAAAATAACAAACGGCCAAAAGCCCTGGCTGATGGCTGCATCCAGGTCAATATTTCCGCTGGCGTCAGTGATGGTTGCCGCAACAAATTTGATATGATCTTTCCTAGGCTCTCCCGCTTCAATAACTATAGGAACATCCACTGTTACTTCTTTTGGCGGATAACACAATGACGCATTGCAGACCTGGAATAGGATGGTTGCCGATAGACGAATTTTACCGGGATCGATATTGCCGTCTAATTGAACAGGAATCGTATAACGTGTCGTTCCCTCATGATAGCGCGTAATTGTATCAAACCCTTCGTCATACTTTTCTATAGGCTCGGGTTCATCAATCTTACCTTGCCTGGAAACATAATCACCGTTTATCGTAATGACAGTGGCAATGGGACCTTCACCTGCATCGTGCAGTGCATAAATATGCCATTCGTGCTCCATTTCTGCAGTCATTTCTACATGGACGACTTCACCGGCTCGGGCAGCTGATCTGGCCGATGCCGAAACTGTCACCGGGTTTATTTGTCCCCAGATGACCGTCGCAAAGGTTAAAATGATTAAAATGATTCTTTTATGTTTCATATTCGGCGAGGAAAATAGTGTTTTTAACTCGTTATCCCCAATTTTTGTTTCAATCGAAAAAATATACTGTTTTTACGTTTTAAATCCATTTTTAACTCATTTAATGATACAATTGCCGCATCACGGCCATTTGTCAGAAGAGTGTCAAATTCATCAAAACGCGACCAATGGAGACCGCCAACGCTGGGATGAATTACAAAATCTGCTTTTTCCATTTTAGACTTGGAGAGAAATCTGGATGTAATCTGTTCTGCTCGAGTTAAAATTTCATAAATATTTTTTTTCTTCATATCAGGTAAACTGTTTTTAGTAATACTGATTGCCAGAACATAATCCATTTGAGATTTCATTATTTCAACAGGAATTGGATCGATAACTGCACCATCCACAAGGACCTGCTCTCCACGTTCCGTGGGTTGAACATAACCTGGAATTGTACAACTTTGCACAACGGCATCAATCAGATTTCCATGATCGTATAATACTTGCTCTCCACTGTGAAGATCCGTTGTTGTTACGTATAATGGAATAGTTAAATCATCAAAGCGTTTGGCCGGGATTAAAAAATCGATGGCTCTTTCAAGTTTTTCTCGTTTGATGATAAACGATTTTTGTTGAGACATGACAAGTACAATTCTATCTCGAACATATTTGGCCATTTGACCCATGGCTGAATCCGGGTAATGATCTTCCCGAATACGATGGGTCCCCATGGCTTGAAAATCATCCGAATTGAGGAATTCATGGAATCGCTGTTCGATCCATTTTGGATCCTGTTTACTGGCATACATGGCACCGATAATAGACCCGGCACTTGTTCCTGCAATGCTATCAAATCGAATTCCATTTTCATGGAGAATTTGAAGTACTCCAATATGTGCTGCGCCGCGAGCTCCTCCGCCGCCCAAGGCTAAACCAATCGACAGACTCATTCTTCTAGCGCTTTACTCCTGGGTATAATGGATACTTCCATTGCAATTTTTTCTTTGGGATTGTCACGATTATCCCGGGGAGTGTTTACGATCTGTTGAATCACTTCCAACCCGGATATGACTTGACCAAATACAGTATATTGGTTATCAAGCCTGTTAACAGCAGCTGCGCAAATGAAAAATTGACTGCCGGCGCTGTTTTCATCCGGAGTTCGAGCCATGGATAAGGCACCGGTTACGTGAGGACGATCGTTGAATTCTGCCGGGATCGTCCATGAAGTATCTAGTGCTTCATCGCCAAAACCATAATACTTGGCAGCATGGCCTCCTTGGCCATCATTCATTTTGTCGTCATCTCTTGAATTTGGATCACCGCCCTGGATAACAAATCCGGGAATAATTCGGTGAAATGTGGTTCCGTTAAAATATCCGTTTTGAGCATGAATTTTGAAACTTTCCACGTGTTTTGGTGCAACATCCGGATAAAATTCTAATACCATATCTCCAAAACGGGTTGATATCACTGCTACGTCTTCTTCTTTTGTGCATGCATTCATCAATAATAGTCCTATTAATACGAGCGTTAATTGTTTCACTTTAAACTCCTGCTTCCTGGTTTTTCGATTGGAACCTGTTTTAGATCTTCCGGAATTTCGTCAGAATGATAACTCATTGCTGTCTGGGTTGTGACAGCAAATTGATTTTCATGTAAGACCACGTTTCCGCCGCCGCGGTCAACAACGACTCCAACTCCAACCACGATTCCACCGTTTTCTTCTACCACATCCATCACTTCTTTTACCGAACCGCCGGTGGTAATGACATCCTCCACGACTAATATCTTTTCACTATTAGTAATCTCAAATCCGCGGCGGAGTGTCATTTTGCCATTTTGTCTTTCAGCAAAGATGGTTTTTACACCAAACTGCCGCCCCACTTCCGTACCGATAACGATTCCGCCTACAGCCGGTGAAATAACAGTGTCGATTTCTGTTTCACTAAAATAATCCACTATTGTTTCTGCAAAATGAGATAAATGTTCAGGATGCTGAAGTACTTTGGCACATTGAAAATATGTAGCGCTGTGACGACCGGATGTCAGCACAAAATGTCCTTCCAAAAGAGCGCCTGTTTCTTTGAAAATTTCTAAATAATTGTCAGTCATAATTTATATTTATGATATTTGTCTCATTTTTTCAACATAATCTTTTGCTGCATCGTGAATCGCTTCTCTGCTTTGATCTCCGGCAAAACTAATTCCCCGGGAAACATTTATAAGTGCAGCACCATTCGTATTACCGGCTGTGAGACTTGCTTCCAAATCCCCGCCTTGTGCTCCTACTCCCGGAATAAGCATAGGTAATCCAGGTGCATGGCTGCGTACAATTTCAATTTCTTCAGAAACAGTAGCGCCGACAACTAAACCAACATTGTTAAATTTATTCAAACCAGTGCAAAATTCGGCGACCGTTTCAAATAAACGTTTGCCGTTTCCTTTCAAATTCTGAAGGTCGCCGCCGGATATATTAGATGTTCGACATAAAACAAAAACACCCTTTTCAGGATTTTGGATAAAGGGGTCAATGGCATCCCGGCCCATATACGGATTCAGCGTGACAGCGTCAAAACCAAAATGATCGAAAAGACTGTGAGCATATTGAGCCGCAGTGTGTCCGATGTCCCCACGCTTCGCATCGCCGATTGTAATCGTTTCACTACCAATATAGTCCATCGTTTCTTCCAGCCAGGCAAAGCCGGTGCTGCCCCAGCGTTCGAAAAAAGCCAAGTTTGGTTTAAAAGCAACTGCGAATTCCCGGGTGGCATCTATGACCTTTTTCGTGTGAGTTTTTAAGTCATCAAAAGATGGATTTTCAGATGCCAGATTTTCCGGATTTATGTCCAGCCCCACGCAAAGCCAAGACTGTTTTGCCACAATGTGATTTGAAAGTCGGGAATTGAAGGATTCCATCGGCGGCGAATTTACCGTACCTACCACCAAACTTCGAAGAACGAACATGAATTTTCTTTTAAACTGAAGGAATAGAATGATATAAGCATTTCAACTGCTTTAGATTTAATTATACTTGTCATTTTTCTTACTCCGGTAATACGGAATTATCAAACTGACAATGTAGTTTTTTAACATAAATCCATCCTTAAATTACGAGGTTCAATTAATGAAAAAATTATCGGATTTCAATAATGAAAAAAATTCTTTTATTTCTCTTATTAACCACACTCCTCCCAGCCCAGGAACATGATTTCAAACGTCAATCCAATAAACACAGTTTTAGCGATGCAGAACGATGGGCGAAGATATTTGAGAATCCCGAGAGAGATGAATGGCAGCAGCCGGATTTAGTCATTCAATCCATGAATATCGAACCTAACGATATCATTGTGGATATTGGTTCTGCAACGGGATATTTCCCAGTTAGATTCGCAAAGGTTGTTCACCAAGGAAATGTGATTGGCGTTGACGTTGAAAAAGATATGGTAGATTACTTGAATCATCGTGCCCAAGAAGAAGGCATACATAACCTCAAAAGTATTTTAGGAGAATTTCATGACCCGAATATTCCCTTACCTGTTGACATTGTGTTCATCTGTAATACCTACCACCATATTGAAGATCGAGTGGAATACTTTAAAAATATAAAGAGAAAGTTTAAACAGGACGGTAAATTAGTTATCGTGGATTTCATAAAAGGTGATCTACCTGTGGGTCCGCCCGATGAACATAAACTTTCACCGGAAGATGTTATAATGGAACTGGGAAAAGCCGGTTATTTATTAACTGATCATCAAAAAGATCTGCCATACCAGTATATGCTGTCGTTTATACTTGGAAATACCTAACTGATAATGAAACAGCTTTCCCTTGATATTGAACACCGATCTAAATCCCGAATCATTGCCTCGTCCGGTGTTTTTCAGGTCGAACTTCTGCAGCACGTAGGCGAGGATGACTATCCACAGCTTATCAAGATTTCCGAGCATTTGTCTGATGAATACGGTGAAAAGGCCGTTCTTTCCAAGGCCACCATCCACAAATATTTTAATAAACCATCTTCTCTGCCATTCATCGCCCGTTACCGTGGAGAAATCATTGGCTTTATTATCGGTGTAGCTATTGAAGATTTATCATCTGAACCTTGGGCTCGCTTGGACGAAAACTTTGGTGAAGGCAACACCCTCTATACCTACGCATTTGTCATTATGGACAAATACAAGGGTAACGGGTACGCAAAAATTTTGAAACGGGTTTATTTAAGCTGGGCCAAGAAGCGTGACAGCATTCGCTTTATTACAGGTCACGTAAAGCTGGGTAAGTCTTCCAAATTTACCGGAGATATAAAGATCATTAACCGGGTGGATAATTGGCAGGGTACGGGGTTTACCTTTGAATATTACAGCCGAGATTTGGGCCCAAAACCGGATTTTACCCAGACACAAAACCCTCCGTTAGCAAAGACAATCTAGCTATTTTTTTGTCGCATAACTCACCCCCACCAGGGCGATGACAGAACAGCAAATTGCTGGCAAAACTTCATCCACAGAACCATAGAGACCACCCGGAAGCCAAGTCCACAATGCAGGCACTTCTTTCCATAACAGCGTTATCACCGTTCCGAAAATGATAGACGCCACTGCGCCTTCTTTGGTGGCATTTTTCCAAAATAACGCCGCAACTAAAACAGGTGTAATAGCCGCCCCGTAAATGGTGTAGGCATAAAGCGCACGCTCAAAAAAGCCCTCCGATTCTGCAAAGCTTCTGGAAACGATAAATGCAACAATGCCCAGAGCCAACACCAACAGCCGGCTCAATAGAACAATTTTCTTTTCTGATGCTTTGGGGTTTATATAATTTAAATAAATGTCACGCATGAGCGTGGTCGCCGGCACCAGCAAATATGAATCAGCCGTGGATATAATAATACCCACAATCGTCGTCATCATGATAGCGCCCAGAAATGTGGGTAAGAATCTGTGGGCTGCATAAATAAGCACATGTTTACCCACTTCTGCATCTGGAATCATGGAAGCACTTACCCAAGCTGAAGCAATAATGAGTAATTCGATTATGACCACAGCAAACACAAGTATTTTGGTTGCAGACTTGGCGCCTTTTGCATCTTTACTAGCAAAAAATCTCTGGTACATATTGGCATCACCCAACACCAGCAAAAAAGGAGGTAAGCAAAAATTGATAATATCCATCCCGGAATACACACCAAAAAACTGCATATGCTGATTCTTACCCATTCCTGCAAAAGCAACCTCCATTCCACTCCATCCTCCGGCTTTGAACCAGAGGATGGGAAAAGCAATAATGAGTGCAATGGTCATAATAATGCCGTTGCCCACATCGGTATAAGCCACGCTCACCAGTCCCGCCAGCATGGTATACGCAATAATAAATACCGCAGCAACAACCGTGGCCATTTCCAATGAAATTAGAGAAACGCCGTTCTCATCCGTAAGGATAGTCGAAATGACGGCACCACCGGCGTTGTACTGGTAACTGACGATAACCATGTAAGCCATGACCAACGCAATAACGCTCAAGAGTCGCGCTCCAGGGCCGTAGCGATCGCCGATGATTTCAGGCACAGTGTATTTTTCATAGCTGCGGACTTTTCCAGCAATTTGCGTCAGTAAAAGAATTCCCAATGTTCCACCAAGAGGGAGAATCAATGCGGCCATACCCGTTTCGTAGGTTTTTCCGGCGTTTCCCAAAATGGAGCCGGTACCGATCCATGTGGCCAGCATAGTGCCCACCAAAACCCATGGAGAAAGACTGCGCCCCGCCACGGCAAAGTCGGCTTGAGTTTTGATCTTTTTGGATTTGTATATCCCCACACCGATTAAAGTGAAGAGATAAAGTAGGATAATGGAAAAATATGTCATTTTATTTTGTCATTCTGAACGAAGTGAAGAATCTCAAAAGTATGTTTTATAAATCAATCGCTTGAGATACTTCAGTCACTTTGTTCCTTCAGTATGACATTATTCGTTTATCATCATTTCGCGTATATAGCGAATGGGAATTGATCCGTATGAAAGCAATTCTTCATGAAATTTCTTCAAAACAAAATCATCTCCCTCCTGTTGTTTGTAATCTTCCAATAATTCTAAAAAGAGAATATATCCTGTAAAATACGTAGCCAATTGCGTTGATGTCAATTGAGCCCGACGCCATTTTCCATTGGCTTCTGATTCTTCCTGAAACGTTTCATTGATCATGAGATCCAGCGCTTTCTGTTCTGTCATGCGTTCGGCGTGGATCTTCTGATCTATGATGGCATTAGCGATACCACGAAGTTTCCATTTCTTTTCCACCAAACTATAACGGAGATCGCCACCGCCAAGTCCAGCATTTACCATCATGTCTTCCGTATAATGCGCCCAGCCTTCAATCATGACTCCGCTACCAAATGATGCCCGGACTAATGATGGGTGGCGGTTGGCGTAATAGAGCTGTACATAATGCCCAGGTAATGCTTCGTGGATGGACAAGATCTTCATGGAAATGGTATTGTATTCTTCCAAAAACGAATTGGCTTGTTCATCTGTCCAATCTTCCGGAATAGGAGACACATTGTAAAAAGTAGGTAAGTTGTTTTCCAGGGGTCCCGGCGATTGCAATGACGCCCCACTCACACCGCGCTGATATTCCGGTGTTTCCCGAATTTCCAATGGTTTAGAATCATCTAAAGTTAATAGATCATTATCTCGGATGAATTGCTCCAGCTCCGCGATGGTTTCCCGTGCTGCTTCCACAACCTGATCTCGCGGTGCATGATCTTCAGCAATTTTGTCCAATACTCGTCGCGTCATTTTCAATTTATTTTCATGGCTATTTGTAGTCGGCGTTTCTCCAAACCATTCAGCGTATATTGGTTCTGCCAAGGCGAACATCTCATTTTGAATGACACGTAAATGACGCTCGGCTCGTTCCAAAACTTCCGGCGCAGAAATGCCTTCCTTAAGTGTATGAAATAATTTTTTATTATACAGCTGCCGGCCAATTCTAAAATCCCTGAATGATTCATCATCCTGATGACTTTCCAAAAATGTAATGAATTCTTCTAAAGCTTGTTTAGCCAAGCCTGCATTGTGTTCAAAATTCTTTCGAAAGTCATCTTTGAGCTTCTCTGCCATTTCCGGGATAGATGAATCGAACATACCCGCCAACCCCTTGGCTTGCTTTACGGCAGTCTCCAAATGAGGTTTAGGAAATTCCACCAGATTTTCTTGAGCGTGAGCCAGATATTCAGATGTGGCTAAAAATCGTCTGGATAAATTCTCCGCCCGTTCTTCTACCGGAGCAAAATCATAGGCTAATAAACTTTCATAAGCGTAACCCAATCCCCACAAGTATTCCAGTGGATTCCATGAAAAACTCTGCAATTCATCCATATTAAAAAAGCTGGATTCGATCATATCCAGCAAAATCTGTCGGTCGATGCGGTCATTATCATTCAGTGATTTACCATCGATGGCTTCCAACTTTTCTTTAACTTCAAACAATTGCACACGTTCTTTTTCACGGCCTTTCGCACTAATATCCGGTAATCGGCCATCGTAATCATGTATGCCAATCCACGTGGCGGAAGTGGGGTTATTGGCGAAATGCCAGTCCATAAAATCATCCCGGACTGTATGAAAACGAAAAGTAGCTGCATTCAACATAATAAAATATACAGTTAAGGCTACTAGAACTGTAAAGAGAATAACATATTTTAGGGGCGTTTGATTCATCTTGTGCCTGTGAAATTAATTTTATCATCTGCAAATTCCAACACTACTATGCAACCTTTCAAGACAATATATATGTACTTGTTCTTGGATGAGACTGCTTTATACGAATGTGTCAGTGTAAATGCTTTTCGAGTTAATATGTCTCACGACAGCCAACAGGATACCCACAATTACACTAACTTCAGTATGAATTTTACACATTGTCCTCCTAAAATATTTCTTGTAGATTATTAACCAGTTACCAAATGAATAAAAACAAATCATCAAACCGATTGCTCATCGCCATCCTCATTGGCATTGTGTTTGGTATCGCCTTAGGTGGTGCATGGCCCGAAGCGGGAATAGCGGTGAAGGTTATAGGTGAAATATTCATTAAGGCGCTACTGATGCTTGTGATTCTACTGGTGATGACGTCTATGGTCGTTGGCATTACCCGGCTTGGGGATGTTCGAAAGCTTGGTGTCATTGGGAGCAAAACCATTACTTATTACTTGATTACCACCGCCCTATCAGTGATAATGGGCAATGTACTGGTAAATCTCATCCAACCGGGTCGTGCAGAAACCGAACAGAAACGTATTGCCCTCCGGGGT
>Ga0208409_1000766_pt1 | contig 13651 bp, 12 predicted proteins | sample ETNtaG_29_FD_185784 | JGI IMG/M metagenome (GOLD analysis project Ga0208409, IMG submission 185784) | Marine microbial and viral communities from oxygen minimum zone, Eastern Pacific Ocean - ETNP201406SV201 (SPAdes) (version 2) | ecosystem: Environmental > Aquatic > Marine > Oceanic ...
GCAAAAACCCTTGGAGCAAAAGACCTGAATGATTTAAAAACAATTGTTTCAAAGCAGATTCAAGAACAGTATAAAAATACCCTTGATACAATAACAAAAAAAGAAATCCTCGATCAATTGGATAAATTTCAGGATATTCAAATTCCGGAAAATCTTATTCAACAGGAAATTGAACTGCTAAATCACGGAATGAAAAACGAAGAAATAGAAAAAAATAAAAAAGCAAATGAGGAGACAGCAAGAAAAAGAATTAAAACTGGATTAATTTTAAATGAGTTTGGAGAACAAAATAATTTGAAAGTTAATGAGGAAGAAATAAAAAATGAAATTCAGAAACAAATTCAAATGATGCCCGATCAATCAAAACAGGTAACAGAGTATTATCAAAAAAACCCTTCAGCAGTAGTGAGCTTAAGGGGAGGAATATATGAGGAAAAGATTATTTCTTTGATAAAAGAAAAAGCTAAATCCACTAAAAAAAGTATCACTACAGATGAAGCAGAGAAAATTATATTGGCTCAAAATAAAGAATCCAAAAAGAGTAGTGCAGCACGACCAAAAGTTCAAAAAACCACAACAAAAAAACCTGGAAAACGAAAAAAAGTTAGCAAAAAGTAATTACTAGTTGTATAACCATCGAATCACAATATGACTGATAAAATTCAAGAACACATGAACAATCTAATTCCAATGGTTGTTGAACAATCAAGTCGTGGAGAAAGAGCTTATGATATATATTCTAGGCTTTTAAAGGAAAGAATAGTTTTTTTAGTAGGCCCGATTAATGACAATGTTGCAACTTTAATAACAGCACAGCTTTTATTTTTAGAATCCGAAGATCCTAAAAAGGAAATTTTCTTTTATATTAATAGCCCAGGTGGATTGGTGAATGCTGGGTTTGGGGTTTATGATACGATGCAATATATTAAACCATCGGTTTCTACGCTGTGTATTGGACAGGCTTCTTCCATGGGTTCTTTTCTTTTAGCAGCAGGGGAAAATGGAAAGAGATTATCTCTTCCAAATTCTAGAATTATGGTTCATCAACCTTCCGCTGGTTTCCAAGGACAAGCAACTGATATTGAAATTCATGCAAATGAAATTATGTTATTAAAAAAGAGATTGAATGAAATTTATTCAAAGCATACTGGACGTACCGTTGAAGAAATAAAAAATGCTCTTGAGAGAGATAAGTTCATGACACCCCAAGAGGCAAAAGAATTTGGATTGATAGATAAAGTTGTAGAAAGAAGAGTCTAACCCCCAACATATAGTTTTATCCACAACTCACGCTTGCCTATGATCAGCCATATATATTAAGGTCAATTTATTGATTCGTTTATAAATTTATGAGTAATAAAAATAATAAAAATATACTTTACTGTTCCTTCTGTGGAAAAAGTCAACATGAAGTTAAAAAACTTATTGCAGGCCCGACAGTATTCATTTGTGATGAGTGTGTCGAATTATGTATGGATATTATTAAGGAAGAAAATAAAGATTCCTTAGTCAAATGTCACGAGGGTGTTCCTTCGCCAAAAGAAATCTGCAATGTATTAGATGATTATGTCATTGGTCAAAAACACGCAAAAGAAGTTTTGTCAGTTGCAGTTCATAATCATTACAAGAGATTAAATTATGAAACAAAAAGTGGTAGAGAAGTAGAATTAGCAAAATCCAATGTATTATTAATTGGACCAACAGGATGTGGAAAAACTTTACTAGCCCAAACGTTAGCAAGAATTTTGGATGTACCATTCACTATGGCAGATGCCACAACTCTTACAGAAGCAGGTTATGTTGGAGAGGATGTTGAAAATATAATTTTAAAACTTTTACAATCTGCCGATTATAACGTTGAAAAGGCACGAAGTGGAATTGTTTATATAGATGAAGTCGATAAAATTAGCAGGAAATCCGAAAACCCTTCCATTACAAGGGATGTATCTGGCGAAGGTGTTCAACAAGCTTTATTAAAAATTATGGAAGGAACTGTTGCAAGTGTCCCTCCCCAAGGGGGAAGAAAACATCCCCAGCAAGAATTTTTACAAGTTGATACAACCAACATTCTATTTATTTGTGGAGGTGCTTTTTCTGGATTAGATAAAATTATCACTCATCGAAACAAGGGTACATCAATCGGTTTTGGTGCCGAAGTTACAAGTGCAGATGAAAAAAAAACTGGAGAGGTTATCAAAACTTTAGAGCCAGAAGATCTATTAAAGTATGGTTTGATTCCAGAGTTCATTGGCCGAATGCCAATTATTGCAACACTTAAAGATTTAGATGAACAATCATTGGTAAAAATTCTAAAAGAGCCAAAAAATTCTCTATTAAAGCAATATCAACAAATTTTTAGATTTGAAGGTGTAAAATTAGTTTTTAAAGAAGAGGCATTATTGGAAATCGCAAAAAAAGCAATTACAAAAAAAACCGGAGCGAGAGGATTACGTACTATACTTGAATCTCTTCTTTTGAAAACGATGTTTAATATACCAACTCAAGAAAATGTGAAAGAAGTTATTATCGATCGAAGCGTGGCACTTGGTGAAAAAGAACCTATAGTCGTTTATTCGAAGAAAAAAGATACAACTGACAAGTCTTCGGCTGCATAAATTTTTGTTGAAATATTCGTAATTATATCCATATTCAAGGTATGAGTGATGAAAATTCATTTCCCCTTTTACCGTTAAGAGACGTAGTGGTGTTTCCACATATGATGGTGCCCTTGTTTGTTGGAAGGGAAAAATCAATCACTGCATTAAATGAAGTGATGAAAACTAATAAAAAAATTGTATTAGCTACTCAAAAAAATTCTGAGGTTGATGACCCAGGAGAAAATGACGTTTTCACTTATGGATGTAAATGTTCGATACTTCAATTGCTTAAATTACCAGATGGGACGGTAAAATTACTGGTAGAAGGGATTAAAAGAATTAAAATCATAGACTTTAATGATAGTGGTGGGTTTATTATCTGCAAAGTATCATACTGTGAAGATATCTTGAATAAAAAAGAGGATCTCTATCCTTTAGCGATTACTGCTTTAAGAAGACTTGAAAAATTATCTACGATTAATCGAAAAATTTCGACCGAGATTATAAATAATTTAAAACTATTAAAAGACCCATCGCAGATTGCCGATAATATCGTATCTCATCTGAATATATCAATTCAAGAAAAACAACAACTATTTGAAATTTTGGATGTCAAAAAGAGAATTAATAATGTTATTGAAATTCTAGATCACGAAGCAAGTATTATTGGTGTTGAGAAGCGAATTAGAGGTCGAGTTAGAAACCAAATGGAGAAAACACAAAGAGAATATTATTTAAATGAGCAACTAAAAGCAATTCAAAAAGAACTTGGCGAAATTGAAGAAGGTAAGGATGAAGCGGGCAGTCTTCATAAATCTATTTTAAAAGCAAAAATGCCAAAAGATGTAACTAAAAAATGTATGTCAGAACTTAAAAAATTAAAATCAATGGGTCCAATGTCTGCAGAAGCTACAGTAGTTAGAAATTATTTAGATTGGATGATTGACTTACCTTGGCATAAAAAAAACAAAATTTATAACGATTTAAATAAAGCTTCAGAGATTTTGGATGAAGATCACTACGGTCTAGAAAAAATTAAAGAAAGAATAGTCGAATACTTGGCAGTTCAAAAGAGAATAGATAAAATTAAAGGACCCATTTTATGTTTGGTGGGTCCACCAGGTGTTGGAAAAACTTCGCTTGGAAAATCTATCGCTAGGGCGACAGGCAGACCATTTGTCCGAATGTCTTTAGGGGGAATAAGAGATGAAGCAGAAATTAGAGGTCACAGAAGAACCTACATTGGATCTTTACCGGGTAAAATTATTCAACAGATGAAAAAAGCAGGCACTAAAGATCCACTATTTCTATTGGATGAAATAGATAAAGTAGGAGCAGATTATAGAGGAGATCCGTCATCAGCGCTATTAGAGGCATTAGATCCAGAACAAAATTCAACTTTCAATGATCATTATTTAGAAGTTGACTATGACCTTTCAGATGTAATGTTTATAACTACAGCCAATACTCTAAATATTTTACCCGCACTATTAGATAGGTTAGAGGTTATTAGAATTCCCGGTTATACAGAGGATGAAAAAATAAATATAGCAAATAATTACCTACTTCCAAAACAGATTAAAGATAACGGAGTTAAAGAAGAAGAATTGAATTTGGCCGAAGGATCTATTCAAGAAATAATTAGAAGCTATACTAAAGAATCAGGCGTTAGAAATTTGGAAAGAGAGATTTCAAAAATTGCGAGAAAAACAGTCAAAAAAATTGTAGCTGGTGAAAGAAATAAAATTGATATTAACCCAAACAATTTACCAGATTTTTTAGGTATTAAAAAATTCAAATTTGGTGAACTTGAAACCGAAGATAAAGTTGGAGTTGCGACCGGATTAGCTTGGACTGAGCATGGAGGTGAAATATTAAAAATTGAAACTGTACATATGCCCGGGAAAGGAAAAATGCAAATTACAGGAAAACTTGGAGAGGTTATGCGAGAGTCTGTAAAAGCGGCGAAATCCTATGTTAGATCAAAAAGTTTAGATTACGGTATCATACCACCAGTCTTCGAAAAAAAAGATTTTCATATTCACGTCCCAGAAGGTGCTACTCCAAAAGATGGACCATCGGCTGGTATTGGAATGGTAACATCTATCGTGTCTTCTATAACAGGTATTCCAGTTAAAAAAGATACTGCAATGACCGGAGAAGTGACTTTAACCGGACAAGTAATACCCATCGGAGGCTTGAAAGAAAAATTACTTGCTGCTCATAGAGCGGGGATTAAAAAAGTATTAATTCCTAGAGACAACGAAAAAGATTTAGTAGAAATTCCAAAAAAAATTATGGATGAAGTCGAAATAACACTTGTTTCATGCGTTGATGAAGTTTTGAAAAATGCTTTAGTAAAAGAACTAAAACCCGTGAATTGGGTTGAAGTTGATACTCTACCTAAAAAAGGTAAAGATGATAAAGCTCAAACACAAACACATTAACTGCTCTTAAAAAAAAATAATTAAATTTAATGAGTCTAAAGATAGAAGATATTTCAATTTCAGAATATGAAAGAGTAATCCATGCGACGAATGAAACTAGTAATTTAAACTGTATTATCGCAATCCATAATACAAAATTAGGTCCAGCTCTAGGTGGGGTTAGAAGCTGGACGTATAATAATTTCGAAGAACATTTAAATGATGCACTTCGTCTTTCAAAAGCTATGAGTTTAAAAAATAGTGTTTGTGGAATAAATTTTGGCGGTGGTAAGGCTGTAATAAATTTAAAAGGAATAAAAAAAACTTCCGATCTTTATGAATCCTACGGTGAACTCGTCGAACAATTAAATAATACATATATTACCGCTGGAGATGTTGGAACATCAATGGAAAATCTGATTTCAATTAATAAAACCACAAAGTATGTTAGTGGCATTAAACTTGAAACATCTGCAGCAACGGCAAAAGGAATTTTTAATGCAATAAATACTACTTATAAGTTTTTGACTAATAAAGAATTGAGCGGATCTACTATTGCAATTAGCGGAATTGGCAAGGTTGGGAGCAAGTTATCAAGACTTTTATTTGAAAAGAAAGCGAATTTAATTGTTTCAAATATTGGAAGAGATCCAATAGATCAATTGAAACATGAGAAAATATCTTTTATGGAATCTGATATAAATTCAATCTTTGAACAAGAATGCGATATTATCTCACCCTGTGCATTAGGTAGGGCAATTAATTCGGAGACTAAAAAAAAATTAAAATGCAAAGCAATTGTTGGTGCAGCTAACAATCAATTGGATAAATCAGAAACAGCAGAGTGGTTAAGAGAAAACAATATTTTTTATGCGCCAGATTATCTAGTTAATTCTGGTGGAGTAATTGCAATTTCTTGTGAAATTAATAATTCCGAAGATACTCTAGACGATCAATTAAATAAAATTTCTGATAAAGTTTTATTATTATTAAAAGAGTCAAAAAAAAGTAGTTTATCGACAGATAAAATTGTGGAAGATTTAGCTTGGAAAAGAATAAATATTTAAAATTCTATGTTTAAAAATTGTATAATATCTTAATCATATAACTTAAATTTTTTTTTTAATTCTTTATCCTGAAAAATCGAAAGTATTTTTGTCGTGATTTTTAGAAAGGATTTATAAGAAGAGTTTTTATTTTCTTTTATTAAATATTTATTAAATAAAAATTCTAATTTACTTAAAAATTTATCTAAAAACATTTTATCATTGTTAAATCTTAGATCTTCAGCGTTGTCACAAATACCTTTATTAGATATTTTTTCCTGAGAAAGACTATAATTAGAATCAATATTAAAAACTGTTATTGATCGGTAAAACTCTACACAAAAAATTTTTTCTTGTAAAAAATTCATTTTTTTTTTGCCAAAAGCTTTAGATCTTGAATTTAATTCATCCACAATTATTTTACTAAAACTTATAAAAGAGTACTTCGATGGGTTACGAAATTTTGTCATATAACTGGAATGCACATCCTCAACTACCAACATTCCATTGTCATTAATGTTAGGAATAGTTTCTAATAAAGTAAAAACTTGCTGTTTATTTGTATGTCCACCATCATCAATTACAATGTCGACATTGCCAACTTTTTTAAAAAAATCTCTCCAAAAATTTGGATCGGACTGATTGCCAATAAAAATTTTAAACCCATGTTTTTCCCATTTTTTTGCATTAGGATTTAGATCTACTCCAATGATTTCTGCATTCCCATCAAAAAAATTTCTCCACATAAAAAGTGAACCACCATTTAATACACCGATTTCAACCAAAATAATTTTTTTTCCGATATATTTTTTAAAAATACGATCATAAATTTTAAAGTAATTTTTGTGTTTTGTTGAATAGTATTTTGAAGTTTCAAAAGATTTAAATGAATCAGACATCTTTTTATTATTATAAATCTAAATCTAGTTAAGTATATTAAAAGTTTTATCTAAGCTTTTTTCGATAGATTTATCCGAGTGTCTAAAATTTTCAGATATTTCCTGTAATAAAGTAAAACTATAATTTTTATTATCTAATAGTTTTTCAATTAAAGATATTAGATCTGATAAATTATTGAATAAAATTTTATTATGAATATTTTTCCAAACTTTTTTATTATCACTTTGAATACTTTGAATAATCAATCCACCAGATTCAACAATTTGAATCGATCTTGGATATAAAGAGATACTTCCCTCAATAGATCCTAAATCTAAACAAATATTTCCTTTATACATATTTTTTATTTTTCTTATATTGTAATTTGAGGGTAAGGAATTAAAAGGAAACATACTCCAATCGTCTCCAATAAGATTTAGTTTTTTGTTAAATATTTTTTTTAAGTTTTCAATAATCTCAAATCTTAAAAAAAATTTAAGTTTTTTGTACAAATTAAATGTTTTTATTTCATCTTTACAATTTAATGAAATTTTTTTCCAAAAATTACTATTATCAATTAGTGTAAAATCTTCTATAAGTTGAATTTTATATTTATCCCAAATATTTTTTTCTTCAGTATTAGAGCCAATATCTATTCTAGACATATATATTATTTTTAAATCATCCTGAATCTGGGTTTTTTTTATTTTTATAGGATACATTTGAAAAATTTTTTTATTCTGAACAAAAGGATTGTCAATAGTCACAAAATTGTTATTTAAATTTTTAAAATCATTAGGAATATTCAGAGTAGTACCTCTCATCCAAAAATTTATACCTTTCGATTTATCGGAAATTAATGGTCTTCCGTCACATGAAATAGTCTTACCTATTCTTAAAAATAGCAATATTTTTGCAATAAAATTCTTAAATGGTCCGCCCAAATTAAGGATAAAATATTTTCCATAAATTCTAGTATTTAAAAAATTGTTTAACTCCTTTTGTCTGTATCTATGTTTAAATGAAAAAAAAATTAATCTCATTTGATCTATGATATGTTTTTCTCACAAAATTAATAATTATAATTATTTTTACATTCTTAAAGAAAATTATACAATACTGCACACGGTTATTATTCAGATGAAAAATATATATCTCGGTAATATGCTATAACTTTTTGTTTTGAGTTGTTAGAATCAGAAAATACTGCAAGAAAATTAGTAAAAGAAATATTGTGGGTTTTTTCGAGTAATTCTTTTACATTAACTTTACGTGTATGCCATTCTCCACTCTTATCGTTCGAGATAACATAATCACGACTGCCTTTTGTCCATGGGCTTTGTTGAAGAAACCCTTCGTTCAAAAATGATGAATGAGACAAACTTAGTAATTTAGAACCAATTTTTTTACCATGTCCAATCATCACTCTTGCGGTCCAATCGTGGCCATCTTTAATTGTTTGGTCAATATTTGTAAAATCTAGTTCAATTTTAAAAGTAACGTTTAAAAAAGGCATCTCTTCTAGAAGTTCTTTATTTTTTATTTCAATACCAAGCCCTGTTGCACCAGAGTCTGCCACGGCTTTTAAATAATAGCCCTTATCATCCTTACCGTTGGTATAGACAGTTTTTTTACCAAAGCCTTTTTTTTTTAAGGCTTTCATTCCCTCATCACTAAAATCAATTCGAAATTCTTTAGCAGAGATTGGAGAAAAAAATAAAAAAAATGTTAATAAATAAGTGAGAATTTTCATTTTATTAATATATTCAACACAATTATAAAGACCAACATGATTTATGATATTTGTTCAGCATATATTTCTAAATATTCATATTTTATGTTTTCCTTTTCATAATTTCTTATTATAACACAAAAAAAGGCTAGGCAGCATTAGAACAGCAAACTGTTCCACATATATCACTCAGATCCCCCTTTTTTAGCTTTGCCTTTCATAATTTCTTGTTATAAATAAAAGAAAATTAACACCAGGGCGGTTAGCTCAGTTGGTAGAGCATCTCGTTTACACCGAGAGGGTCATAGGTTCGAGTCCTTTACCGCCCACCATTTGTGGGGGTGTAGCTCAGTTGGTTAGAGCGATCGCCTGTCACGCGATAGGTCGAGGGTTCGAGTCCCTTCACTCCCGCCACATCATATTAGAATACTGGTTTGATAATAATATTCAGTTATACTGTGACTTTTAAATCCACCATCAAATGAAAAAAGCATTATAATGTGTGAATCATGTTAAGTGAATTTTTACAAGATTATTTTTCAATAATAATTTTTCTATTTATAGCAATGGGATTAAGCGTTGGTTTTATTTTTTTAAACTTTTTACTATCTCCAAAAAAGCCAGATCCAGAAAAATTGTCAGCATATGAATGCGGCTTCGAAGCTTTTGGGGATTCAAGAATGGAATTTGATGTTAGATTTTATCTTGTAGCAATTCTTTTTATTATATTTGATTTGGAAATAGCTTTTTTATTTCCATGGGCAATTTCATTAGGAAAAATTGGATTAATTGGATTTTGGTCAATGATGCTTTTTCTTTTTATACTTACAATTGGATTTATTTATGAATGGAAGAAAGGTGTTTTAGACTGGGATTAACATAATGATAAGCATGGAAGATGGACAAAATAAAATTCCTAACGAATTTAAGAAATTAGCGAAAGATTTTAGTGAAAAAGGATTTATAATTACTTCGTCAAATAATCTCATTAATTGGGCTAGAACAGGATCATTACACTGGATGACATTTGGTTTGGCATGTTGTGCCGTAGAAATGATGCAAGCTGCAATGCCTAGATATGATTTAGAAAGATTTGGTACGGCACCTAGAGCATCCCCTAGACAATCTGATGTGATGATTGTTGCTGGTACACTTACAAATAAAATGGCTCCAGCACTTAGGAAAGTTTATGATCAAATGCCTGAACCTAGATACGTGATATCTATGGGTAGCTGCGCAAATGGAGGAGGTTATTATTACTATTCTTACTCAGTAGTAAGGGGCTGTGATAGAATAGTTCCAGTTGATGTTTACGTTCCAGGTTGCCCACCTACAGCAGAGGCATTATTATATGGAGTTTTACAACTTCAAAAAAAAATAAGACGAGAAGGTTCAATCGAAAGATAAACTTTTTATGAAAACTGAACTTAATAATTTAGAAAAAACCGTTAATTCTGGTTTAACAACTAAAATTAAATCATCCGGAATTAAATTTAATTATTTAACAATAGAAACTGAAATTGAAGAAATTATAGAAGTCATTCTATTTTTAAAAACTAACGAAAAATGTAAATTTAGACAGCTAACGGATATTACAGCTGTTGATTATCCAAGAAAAGAAAAAAGGTTTAAATTAGTTTATTTATTACTGAGTCATGAAAATAATCATAGATTAATTATTAACTCTAATATTAAGGAAAAAACTATAGTGCCATCGATAACTAAAATTTTTCCATCAGCAAATTGGATGGAAAGAGAAGTTTTCGACATGTATGGAATTACCTTTAAAGATCACCCTGATTTAAGAAGAATATTAACTGATTATGGATTTGAAGGACATCCATTAAGAAAAGATTTTCCCTTAACGGGCTATAAAGAAGTCAGATACAGTGAGGATCAAAAAAAAGTAATATATGAATCGGTAAAATTGGAACAAAACTATAGAAATTTTGATTTTGAGAGCCCTTGGCAGGGAACAAAATACATTAAAGATCAAATCAAAGATAAGGAATAAGAATTAAATGCCAAAACAATCCAAAACCTTAAATTTAAATTTTGGACCACAACATCCAGCGACTCATGGTGTGTTAAGATTAATTTTAGAATTAGATGGAGAGGTTATAGAAAGTACAAACCCACATATCGGTTTACTTCATAGAGGAACGGAAAAATTAATCGAACACAAAACATATATTCAAGCTCTACCGTATTTTGATCGATTGGATTATGTGGCCCCCATGAATCAAGAACATGTTTTTGCTTTAGCTATTGAAAATTTGCTTAATTTAGAAATACCAATAAGGGCACAATATATAAGAGTAATGTTTTGTGAAATAGGAAGAATTTTGAATCATATATTGAATGTAACCACACAAGCGCTTGATGTCGGCGCTCTTACTCCTTCATTATGGGGATTTGAGGAAAGAGAAACTTTGATGACTTTTTATGAGAGAGTTTCTGGTTCAAGACTTCATGCAAATTATTTTAGAGCCGGAGGAGTTAGCAAAGATTTACCAATGGGATTAACAGAGGATATAGAAAAATTTTGTAATAACTTTCCAAAGATAATCAACGATATAGAAACCCTACTGACAGACAATAGAATTTTTAAACAAAGAAATGTTGATATTGGCATAGTAACAAAACAAGAAGCCCTAGATCACAGTTTTACCGGGGTAATGCTTAGAGGATCAGGAGTTCCATGGGATTTAAGAAAATCTCAGCCTTACGATTGTTATGAGAATATAGATTTTAAAGTTCCAATTGGAAAAAATGGTGACTGTTATGATCGATATTTATGCAGAATAGCAGAAATGCGAGAAAGTGTGAAAATTATTAAATGTTGTTTAAAAAATATGCCTAAAGGGCCCATTAAAACTATTGATGGAAAAATTTCGCCACCAAAAAAATCAAAATTAAAAAATTCAATGGAAGCATTAATTCATCATTTTAAATTGTTTACCGAAGGATACAGGGTTGATCCAGGGGAGATATATTCAGCTGTAGAAGCGCCTCAAGGTGAGTTCGGGGTATTTTTGATATCTGACGGTTCGAACAAACCTTATAAGTGTAAAATTAGAGCTCCGGGGTTTTCACACCTGCAAGCTATGGATTATTTAATGAAAGGACATATGCTTGCCGATGTTCCAGCTGTACTCGGATCTTTGGACATTGTATTTGGAGAAATTGATAGATGAGTGTAAAAAAAATAGCAACAAATCAGCCAGAATTTTTTAAGTTTTCAGATGAAAATTTAAATAAAGCAAAAAAAATAATAAAAATATATCCAGAAGAAAAGCAGGCAAGCGCTTTAATGCCCTTATTGTATTTAGTTCAAAAACAAAACGAAAATTGGATTCCATTAGTAGCAATGAAATACTTGTCCAAAATGCTGGGTGTTCCTTACATTCGAGTATATGAAGTTGCCACATTTTATTCCATGTATAACCTTTCTCCAGTAGGAAAATATTTTGTGCAAGTGTGTACTACAACTCCATGCATGATCAGTGGAGCGGAGAAGTTGGTTGATGTATGTAAAAATAAAATTTCTCAGAATCAAAATGAACTTTCGGCAAATAAAATATGTTCCTGGACAGAAGTTGAATGCTTAGGTGCGTGTGTTAACGCGCCAATGATGCAAATAAACGAAGATTATTTTGAAGATCTAGATAAAGAAAAAACTGAGGAAATTGTAGATATGATACTAAATGATAGATCTCCAAAACCTGGTTCTTATAAAAACCGTAGAAATTCTGAACCGATGCCAGGAAGAACAACATTGATAAATATAAAAGATGCTTGAAGATAGAGATAGAATTTTTAATAACTTGTACAACGATTATGGTTGGCAAATTGAATCGTCAATCAAAATAGGTGACTGGAAAGATACAAAAGAGATCTGTACTAAAGGTAAAGAATGGATCATAAATGAAATCAAAACTTCTGAGCTGAGAGGCAGAGGTGGAGCAGGTTTTCCTACAGGACTTAAATTATCTTTTGCACCCAAGGAACAAGGAACGAAATCTCATTATTTGGTAATTAATGCCGATGAATCTGAACCTGGCACGTGCAAAGATAGAGACATCTTAAGATTTGAACCTCAAAAATTGATCGAAGGATGTTTAATTACTTCTTATGCAATCGGAGCACATACTAGTTACATTTATATTAGAGGAGAATTTTTTAGAGAAGGTGAAAGACTTCAGCAAGCTATTGACCAAGCATATGAAAAAAATTTTATTGGTAAAAATGCTTGTGGAACTGGATGGGATTTGGATATTTATCTACATTATGGCGCCGGCGCTTATATTTGTGGTGAAGAAACAGCATTATTAGAAAGTTTGGAAGGAAAAAGGGGTCAACCAAGATCAAAACCTCCCTTTCCTGCTTTAGTTGGTCTTTATGGATGCCCAACAATTGTAAATAATGTTGAAACAATAGCTGTAATACCGACCATTTTGAGAAGAGGTGCCAAATGGTTTGCCTCCTTAGGCAGGTCAAAAAACACTGGCACAAAGATATTTTGCATTACAGGAAATGTTAACAATCCTTGTAATGTTGAAGAGGAAATGGGCGTTCCACTAAAAGAGCTTATAGAAAAACATGCTGGAGGCGTCATTGGTGGTTGGAATAATCTTTTAGCAGTTATTCCAGGTGGATCATCAATGCCTTTATTACCAAAAAGTGTTTGTGATACCCTAAGAATGGACTTTGATTATTTGGTTAATCAGAAAAGTGGATTAGGAACAGCAGCAATTGTAGTTATAAATAAAGACCAAGATATAATTAAATGTATAGCTAGAATTGCCAAATTTTATAAACATGAAAGCTGTGGCCAGTGCACACCATGTAGAGAGGGCACAGGTTGGTTGTGGCGTATGCTTGAAAGATTGGCAAAAGGTGAAGGTACCCTAAAAGAAGTTGATTTATTGTTTGATGTAACAAAACAAATTGAGGGTCACACTATTTGTG
>Ga0208409_1000769_pt1 | contig 13642 bp, 10 predicted proteins | sample ETNtaG_29_FD_185784 | JGI IMG/M metagenome (GOLD analysis project Ga0208409, IMG submission 185784) | Marine microbial and viral communities from oxygen minimum zone, Eastern Pacific Ocean - ETNP201406SV201 (SPAdes) (version 2) | ecosystem: Environmental > Aquatic > Marine > Oceanic ...
GCCGGAGGTGGCTGGGAATAAAGACAGCGGTAACAAGGTCCTCCAGAAGCTGGGTCAAAGATCGAGAGTTGCCCCTGAAAACGGAAGATCGATGCAGAAACCAGTGGTTTTTTTGTGAAATATGCGGCGTCATTGATCAGGTAACGGGTCTCGAAATTATCCGAACCATCAGCGATGACGTCATAACACGCAAACAATTCCAGGGCGTTTTCTCGAGTCAAGCGTTCATCATGCACCTCGACTTTTACATTGGAATTCGCGGCTAGAATCGTCTCGCGCAGAGATTCCGCTTTGGAACGTCCGAGATCGCCCATCGAGTGGGCAATCTGACGATGAAGGTTGGTCTGGTCGACCACATCAAAATCGATCACCCCAATCGTTCCAATCCCTGCCGCACCCAAATACATTCCTAGAGGTGAACCGAGTCCACCGGCCCCGATCATCAAGACCTTAGCCTCCTTGAGCTTCAACTGCCCCTTCATTCCCACCTCGGGCAAGGTTAGGTGCCTGCTGTATCGTGTAACTTCTTCACTGCTGAGTTTCATGATTGACCTGTTCTCTAACAATGGATCTTGAGTGAAATCCCACCTGCGATGGATGGAACGATCTGAATCCTGTCTCCATCTTTAAGCTGCGTTTGCATCCCTTCCCCGTAACGGATATCTTCGTCATTGACATAAATGTTGATGAAATTCCGAATACTGCCTTCATCTTCATAAAGATTCTGTTTCAATTCCGGAAACCTCTGACACAGTTCCTTAAAGACCTCTTCGACTTTTTTCTCTTCCGAACTGAGTTCATCCAAGTTATCAGCGAATTGCCTCAGCGCAGATGGCATTTCAACTATGACCGTCATTTTGGCTCCTGTAAAAAGAGACTTGATTGATGATGAAACATTGTTCAAGATAATGAACAAAAATTAGATATATTGAATATATCAAACAAATTCTGGAATGCAACAAAAAAAAAACCAACCCTCAACTGCCACCGGAGAGGAAACGAATGTCCCTCTAAACATGATTGATCGTCCTCCCCTGGTGGGGCTAGAAATCCAACGTCTGCGCCAGGAACATCATCTCACTCTCGATGAACTAGCAGCCAAATCCGGAGTCTCTAAGTCGATCCTCTCTCAAATCGAAAGGGACCACAGCAACCCCACCCTTTCCACCATCTGGCGCATCTCTCAGGCATTGAAGCAACCTCTGGTGGACATGCTTTCAGCAGGGGGGGGGAAGCCTCGTTTCGAACACCTAAAGGTCAATGAAACACCGGTGGTTAGCAGCGCGGATGGCAAATTTGTACTGAAAATTCTTGGAACTCTCGGAACGGTTTCTTCTCTGCAGTGGTATGAGTTCCGTGCTGAGCCAGGAGGTATCTTGGAATCTGAATCTCATGGTTCGGGCAGTTTGGAAAACCTGACCCTCTTTTCAGGAAAGCTGAAAGTGGTTTCAGGAACGGAAAGTAGAGAATTGAATTCTGGAGAGACACTCCGATTCCTAACAGACAGTCCTCACATACTTCATAATCAGGGTAAGGAACCCGCTCATGGGTTTATGGTCAACCTGCTCAACAACCATGAATCATATTAATTCCAGCAAATGATCTTCAGGATTGTGAACTGATTGGAATATGATTGGAGGGTTCAGAATCTGATTTAATCTCCCTGTCTTTTTCCAACCATCCAGGCCAGGCCCATCGCTATGCCCACAAGTAGAGATTCGGTCAGACTTCCACTGAAAAAAAGCCAAAGAACAAGATAACCTCCTAATACACCATATTGTACCGAACGCTCTTTACGAAAAAGATCGTTCCCTTGTCGTGCCAATGACGTGATTCGTTCTATGAGCTGATCCATAAGACCTTTTTTAAGCTTAATTTTTAATTGATTATATGATGGCTATGATGGACCTCAGCTTCAAGTCACTCTCCAAGTACAAAGACCCCTTTTGTAATAACGTTTAATTGCCACAAACGCAGTCCTTTCAATCCTTCGGGCTTGCATTCGGTAAACGTGAATGATATAAAATTTTTTCTAGCAAAGGCTGGACATCATAGGGAAAGTTTCAATATGTGAACCTTTTCAGGCTTATGTCCGTCCGGATTTCTCAGCCCCATCCGTTCGTGCCGTTCTCCATTTGGGGATGGTTATAAACATTCGCGCTGCATTTAAATCCTAAGCGGGCGTGAATGAAATCCTGAAAATCACACTCAAAACGGATTTTCGTTGAAAACGTTGATGAAGAAGTCTCTTTTACACTCTAGGTCATGAATGGAATCCTCAATGCGATATCCTGAAAGACAAGGACTCTACGATCCGACTCTGGAGCATGACAGCTGTGGGGTGGGCTTCATCGTTGACATGCACAACCGTGCTTCTCACGACATCATCCGACAAGGGCTTGAACTGATTGGAAACCTGGAACACCGCGGAGCTCTTGGGGCTGATCCTGAAACAGGTGACGGCTGTGGGATTCTGATTCAGATCCCCCATGCTTTTTTTGCTGAAGAATGCCCTTCTTCCGGATTCAGTCTGCCTGCTCCAGGTGAATATGGAATCGCTACGGTCTTCCTACCCCAGAATCAGAATCATCGTTTTCATTGCGGGTCCGTGATTGAAAGCACCATCATTGACAGCGGTTTGGAACTTCTGGGATGGCGTGATCTGCCGGTTGATACCCGGCATGTAGGCGTTCAGGCAGCGGAATCGATGCCGATCATACGACAAGTTTTTGTAGCGAAAGGAACTGAAGATCTGGATGCAGAAGGCTTTGAACGGAAGCTTTATGTCACTCGAAAAACGATCCGAAACGCCCTCCAGGATGAAGAACATTTTTTGATCATCAGCATGTCTTCCCGAGTCATGATTTACAAAGGCATGCTGACTCCCTTTCAGATGGATCGTTTTTTCACCGATCTGGCCGATCCCCGGGTCGTTTCAGCCATGATCCTGATGCACACCCGTTTTCCGACCAATACCTTCCCGCGTTGGGATCTAGCTCAGCCCTTCCGGATGCTGGCACACAATGGAGAAATCAACACATTGCGCGGAAACATCAACTGGATGAGGGCCCGCAGGCCGACCTTTGAATCAGATTATTATGATGATATCCATGAACTGATGCCCATCGTCATCCCCCGAGGCAGTGATTCAGCCTGTCTTGACAATGTCCTGGAATTCCTCGTCCAGTCCGGATACTCCCTGGCCCAGGCGATGATGATGTTGGTTCCTGAAGCCTGGGAAAACCACCCATCGATGAGTGTGGAGAAAAAAGCTTTCTACGAATATCACGAACACCTGATGGAAGCCTGGGATGGGCCCGCTGCATTGGCATTCACCGATGGGGTTCAGATCGGTGCAATTCTAGACCGCAATGGTTTGCGTCCTGCGAGATACGTCGTAACCCAGGATGACCGGGTGATCATGGCCTCCGAGGTCGGGGCCATTGAAATCCCTCCTGAAGAAATTGTCAGCAAGGGGCGACTTCAACCCGGAAGAATGTTTCTGGTCGATACTCGTCAGGGACGGATCATCGATGACCAAGAACTGAAAACGGAAATCTGTAACAGTAAGCCTTATGGTGAATGGCTTGAAAACCACTCCATCCAGCTGGAATCTCTACCGCTGAAGGATCCTGTTCCTCAAACTGATTTTGAGACGCTTTTGCGAAGGCAGAAGATTTTTGGCTACACGATGGAAGACCTTATGGTTTTGATGCTGCCAATGATTGAAACTGCAGTGGAAGCCACGGGTTCGATGGGCAATGACGCCCCACTGGCAGTCCTTTCCTCAAAGCCCCGTTTGCTTTTTGATTATTTCAAACAGATTTTCGCCCAAGTCAGCAACCCAGCAATCGATTCTATCCGGGAGGAACTTGTCATGTCCCTCACAAGCCGGTTGGGACGGTCACATAACCTCCTGCAAGCCGGGCCAGAACATGCGGGAATGCTCAAACTGGAGCATCCATTGCTGACCAATGAAGAATTGACAAGGATCAAGCACAATAAGGAAAAGGAGCTTAAACCCTCAATCCTTTCAATGCTTTTTTCAAAAGATGCAGGTGAGCAAGGCCTAGAAGAAGCCCTGAACCGTCTTTGTCAAGATGCAGAGAAGGCGGTGCAACAGGATCACCGTCTACTGATTCTTTCTGATCGTGGCGCAGACGATAAGAAAGTTCCGATTCCTTGCCTATTGGCTACTGCTGCAGTCCATCATCATTTGATCCGGCAGCGTGTGAGGCTCAAGGCCTCGATCATTGTAGAGACTGGAGAGGCCCGTGAAATAGCCCACTTCTGCCTCCTCATCGGCTACGGAGCAGGAGCAGTGAATCCCTATTTGGCTTATGAAAGCTTAGAGGAAATGCTGCAACGAGGATTGGCTTCCGGAATCAAACCCGAAGAGGCCATCAGCAATTACCGTAAAGCCGTCAAAAAAGGAATGTTCAAGGTCTTCGCAAAGATGGGCATTTCCACCATCCAAAGCTATCGTGGAGCCCAAATTTTTGAAGCCATTGGTCTCAACGATGATCTGGTTCGCGAACACTTTTCAGGCACCCCCACCCGCATCAGCGGGATCGGTCTGAAAGAAATCGGCAAAGAAGTTTTGCTCCGTCATAAAGCAGCATTTAATGATACTGCAGACTTACGGGACACCCTCGAGGCTGGCGGGCATTATTTCTGGAGACGTCGCGGGGAATATCACCAGATTAATCCATTGACCACCAACCTCCTGCAGAAAGCATCAAGAAGCAACAGCGTTTCCACTTTCTCTGAGTTTTCAAAACTATCGGATGATCAGAGCATCTTCATGTCCACCCCAAGAGGACTGCTTGATTTCAGGCAGGGTGAATCGATCCCTCTGGGGGAAGTGGAAGCCGCATCATCCATCGTCCAACGTTTTGTCACAGGTGCGATGTCGCTGGGATCAATCAGCCAGGAAGCCCATGAAACCCTGGCCATCGCGATGAACCGCCTCAAGGCAAGAAGCAACAGCGGTGAAGGAGGAGAAGATGCTGAACGATTTGAACCACTTTCCAATGGAGACTGGCCAAACAGCGCTATCAAACAAGTCGCATCCGGTCGATTCGGGGTAACGATCCATTATCTGGTCAACTGCAGAGAACTGCAGATTAAAGTCGCTCAAGGTGCCAAGCCTGGAGAGGGAGGCCAACTCCCAGGAAAAAAGGTCAGTGAATACATTGCAAAGGTCAGGAATTCCACCCCTGGTGTAACCCTCATTTCACCTCCACCCCATCACGACATTTACTCCATCGAAGATCTTGCACAATTGATCTTTGATCTGAAAAATTCCAATCCAGATGCCAAAATCAACGTCAAACTGGTTGCAGAAGCAGGAGTTGGTACCATCGCTGCTGGTGTGGCAAAGGCTCATGCGGACATCATCACCATCTCAGGACACGACGGAGGAACCGGTGCATCTCCACTGACTTCGATCAAACATGCCGGAGTCCCATGGGAATTGGGACTCTCCGAAGCACATCAGACGCTTCTTCTCAACCGTCTTCGGGGCCGCGTCCGATTGCAGACCGACGGCCAGCTGAAAACCGGAAGGGATGTGGCAATCGCTGGAATGCTCGGTGCGGAGGAATTTGGTTTTTCTACTGCCCCACTGGTGGCAATCGGATGCATCATGATGCGTAAATGCCATCTGAACACTTGCCCTGTTGGAATAGCAACCCAGGATCCCAACCTGCGTAAAAAATTCGTCGGCCAACCAGAACATGTGGTCAATTATTTCTTCTTCGTTGCTGAAGAAGTGAGGCAGATCATGGCTTCTCTCGGCATCAAAGAATTCAAACAGCTTGTCGGCCGAACCGATCTCCTGAAACAAAAACCGATGGATCACTGGAAAGCCAGCCAAGTGGATCTGTCAGACCTGCTATACCAGCCACCCGTTGGCTCTGGGGATACACTTCACTGCACCCAGGATCAAGATCACGGCATTGAAAAACAAATCGATCATCAGTTGATTCAGCAGGCAGGCCCCGCACTTGAATCGAAAAAAATGGTCCGGATCGAAGGCCAAATCCGTAACACCGATCGTGCTTTTGGAGCCTTGCTAAGCAGTGAAATTGCTAAAAAATATGGATCTGATGGGCTTCCGGAAGGAACCATCCACTGCCAATTCAAAGGTTCCGCAGGACAAAGTTTTGGCGCCTTTCTGGCAAGCGGAGTGACACTGGAATTAGAAGGGGACGCCAACGACTACACTGGTAAAGGATTGAGCGGTGGAAGGCTCGTCATCTACCCACCCAAAAAATCCTCCTTCCGAGCCGAAGAAAACATCCTCATTGGCAACACGGTACTCTACGGAGCAACATCAGGAGAGGCATTTTTCCGTGGAATTGCGGGCGAGCGTTTTGCCGTCCGCAACAGCGGGGTCAACGCAATCGTCGAAGGTGTTGGAGATCACGGATGTGAATATATGACAGGCGGACGTGTCGTTGTGCTTGGACCCACCGGACGTAATTTCGCTGCAGGCATGAGTGGTGGAATCGCCTATGTCGTGGATGCGGATAAACAGTTTAAAAATCTCTGTAACCCGGGAATGGTAGAATTGGAACAAATTGTTGATCCCGAAGAACAGAACTGGATCAAGCACTTCATTTCCCGTCATCAACAACTCACTGAAAGTGAACTTGCCGCAAAACTGCTTAAAGACTGGACAAATACCCTTTCCATGACAGTGAAAGTGATGCCCACTGAATACCGGATGGTCCTAGAAAAGCAAAAACTCAAGGCCGCCTGAGGAACGATCAAACATGGGAAAGGACACAGGATTCATCGAATTTGAAAAACAGGCCATACCGCGCAGGGAAGTGCGAGAACGGGTTCAGGATTACGGTGAATACGACCTCAACTATTCCAATTCCGACATCCGTCGTCAGGCTTCCCGTTGTATGGATTGTGGCGTTCCCTTCTGCCACATGGGCTGCCCGCTTGGCAACATGATTCCGGACTGGAACGATCTCGTCTATCGTGACCAGTGGCGCGATGCCCTTGGAGTTTTACACAGTACCAACAATTTCCCGGAGTTCACCGGGCGTATCTGCCCCGCACCCTGCGAAGATTCCTGTGTTCTGAATGAGCACTACACCCTTGATCCGGAAGAAAAGCAGAAGAAGAAACATTCGGTAACCATCGAACAGGTGGAAAAACACATCGTTGAGCGAGGTTGGCAGGAGGGATGGATCCTACCTCAGCCACCGCAACAAGAAACCGGGAAAAAGATCGCTGTGATAGGCTCTGGACCGGCAGGACTGGCCGCGGCTCAGCAACTGAGGCGTGTTGGTCACCAGGTAACGGTATTTGAAAAGGACGATCGGCTTGGGGGTCTGCTGATATACGGCATTCCAGATTTCAAACTCGACAAAATCCATGTCCAACGTCGTATCGATCAGATGACACAAGAAGGAGTCGAGTTCAAAACCGGGATTGAAATCGGAAAAGATCTGAAAATAAGTGATCTTCGCAAAACTTTTGATGCACTGCTCCTCGCTATCGGAGCCCAGCATACGCGCAAACTCGAAGCTGATGGTCATGATCTGAAAGGAGTCCATTATGCCATGGACTACCTCCCTCAAAGAAACCGTGAGGTCGCAGGTGATGTTTTGAATGAAGAGGACAAAATCAAAGCATCTGGAAAGAAAGCAGTGATTCTTGGAGGCGGTTTCACTGCTGCAGACTGCTTGGGTAACCTCAATCGTCAGGGGGTGCACCCTGAAGTCTGCCAGTTCGAATTGGTGGACATGCTACCGCGTCCTACGCCGGTGCATGAAGAGGCAAAAATGGACAGCCGTGCCAATATCCTTACTGAAAGTTTAAGTGGTTCCACCACGGGTTTTGTCAAAAGCTTGAACGGTGTCAAGGTCCAATGGGAAAAAGGAAAGGGGATGAAACCTCTCGAAAATACCCGCTTCTCCGTCGATGCAGATCTCGTTTTTTTGGCATTGGGTTTTCTGGGCCCCAGTCTTGAGGGACCTCTTCAGGAACTGAACCTGGAAATGGAAATCCGTGGTAAGCATGAAACGATTCAGGTTGAAAAACTTCAGCAGTTACTTAAAAGCGGACAACCGATGTACCAGGTTCGGGCTGACCCAAACTTCATGACCAGTTGTGATGGAGTTTTTGTCGCTGGAGATGCCAAACGCGGAGCATCTCTGGTCGTCTGGGCGATCTGGGAAGGCCGTGAAGCAGCACGCTGCATCGACAGCTATCTCATGGGTGAAAGCAGTCTCCCAACTTCTCCCCAAGCCGAAATGCTGGCCTGAGTCTCGTTCACAATTTCAGAAATTCCCGTTTTTCCCATGAGAAGAAATCGTCTTCTCTACACCTTTGCCATCATAGCCTTCTTCATCCTTCTCGGTTATGCCCTGATACGTGAAATGGATCGCAATCAGGCACAAATCAACGGAAGCATCAGTGGGATCATCACTGCCACACGGGCTGCAGGAGCAGGAATCGTCAAAACTGATAACGCCTACCTGATGTTGTTCGAACCAGGGACTTCCTATCCAACTGTCACTAAAGTGATAAACCCGTTTCTTCCTCCAACCACCTTCTTCATCGGACAGGGAGATTCGGCCGCCCCTTTGAAAGGGGCCTATCGACTGCTGGTCCTTTCCGACAAAGACGGAAATCCGGACCGCCCGGCCCTGGGGGAGGTGATGGGTGAACTGACTGCCCCGCTAAAACTCGGAACAGAGGCATTCGAATACCTGCTGGATCGTCCCTTCCAAGGATTTCCTAAGGAACTGCTTGAAGCCCGAAGAAAGGATCCAGCAATGAACATTCTTGGAACCATCGATGTCTCTCCTGAATTCAAAGACCAGATCTCTGCCGAGGACCGTCTGGTGATCATGCTCTTTGATCCCAAACTTGGACGGCCTGTCGCTTTCCGTATTCTGGAAAATTTCAGCTTGCCCCAGGATTTTAGCATCGGGGTCGCAGATGCGATGCCTGGAATCCAACTGAAAGGCCCCTATTCCCTCCGAATCATCTCCGACAAGAACGGTCAGCCATTCGAATCAGCCCCTGGAGAATTGATCGTTCGTTCCAAGAAGCTTCTGCCTCTTGGCAGCCAAGGAATGAATTTAGTCCTGGACCAGGAATACCAGCGCTGATCAGGGGAATCCAAGATAGTTCAAAGTCCTCGGGGTGCTTTTTACGTGTGATTTCTAAAATAAACTGTTAAAAAGTTATGTTTATCTGAAATTCATCAACTAGAGGTTTTCCATGTTTCCTTTTGAATCCATCGCTTACGCCCAGACTGGTGGTGCTGAAGCCAACCCATTTGTTTCCTTCGTACCGCTCATTTTGATCGTGGTTGTGTTCTGGTTCTTCCTGATCCGACCTCAGCAAAAAAGACAGAAGGAACATCAGCAAATGATCAGCGAGCTCGGCAAGGGTGATCGCATTGTCACTACCGGTGGTCTTTTTGGGACCATCACCAAGATCGGAGACGATCGCATGACCGTGGAGATCGCCGATAAGGTACGGGTTCAGGTCGAACGCAGTCAGGTCTCACGCCTGGACAAAGATTCATCAGACAAAAGCAAGGAAGACTCTGATGACAAAAAGGAATCCAAGGACTGATTCTTTTGAAAACCTATCCGGCAGCAGCATCCTCCATTAATCACCCAACCGTTTTTCAACTGACTCCATGAACGTCCAATTTAAAGGCGGGCTGATCCTGATTGTTCTGGTGGCCGCCCTGTATTATGTTTTTCCAACCTTTCAGGCTTATCGTGGAGGAGTGGACCCTCAGACCATAGCTGATAAGGTCAACCTCGGACTCGATCTTCAAGGTGGAATGTATCTCGACATCGAAGTCCAGAGTGATGTGGCCGTCGAAGAAATCGTAAGGCGCACCCGTGATAATCTGGAAGACCTGTTGATTGATGAACAGGTGGACTTCATTGAAGTCCGTCAGTTGCAAAATACACTGGTGGTAGAGATGGAACCGGGGCGTAAAGTAATCCTGGAGGAGTCCCCCTTCGACCGGATCCTGGTTCAGTTCGATGAAAGCGTGGAAGGAGATGTGATCAAGTTGAGCATCAAACCTGAAGAAGCAGAACGAGTCAGAAAAAATTCGATTAGTCAGGCTCTAGAGGTGTTGCGCAACCGAATTGACGGACTGGGCATCAGCGAACCCTCCCTTCAACAACAGGGAGAAAACAGCATCGTCATCCAACTTCCAGGCCTTAAGGACCGTGAACGGGCGATCGAACTGATCGGCCCCCAGGCGATTCTTGAATTCAACCTCGTGAACAGCGATGCAACGGTCAATACCTACAACCGGCTCACGGAAACGATCAAGTATGATGAAACCTGGGACAAAACCACAAACAAACTGATTTCACGCAGGCCCTTTATACTGGAGAAAAAGGTTCTTCTGACCGGAGAATTCATTCGTGATGCAAGGGTTCGTTTTGATCCGCAGACCAATCAGCCTTATGTTTCCCTCAGTTTCGATTCGATGGGATCAGATCGCTTTGCCAAGATCACTCAACGTTATCGTGGACGGAATCTGGCCATTGTACTGGACGACAAAGTTCAGTCGGCACCTGTCATCCGGGAAGCGATCACGGGAGGGGAGGCTTCCATTTCAGGACAGTTCACTACCGAAGAGGCCAGCGATCTGGCATTGGTTCTCCGGTCTGGAGCCCTGCCTGCCCCAATCAGTATTCGCGAAGAAAGAACCGTAGGAGCGAGTCTCGGAGAAGATTCCGTTCGTCAGGGCCTGATGTCCTTGTTGATTGGCAGTGGTCTGGTGCTGGTGTTCATGATGGCCTACTACAAATTGGCAGGAGTGTTTGCATCAATTTCCCTGATTTTTAATGTGATCCTGATCATCTCGGTACTTGGCGCTTTTGGAGCCACCTTGACCCTTCCGGGCATGGCAGGGATCGTTTTGACGATCGGCATGGCAGTCGATGCAAACGTCCTCATTTTTCAGCGTATCCTTGAAGAAATGAAGCGCACCAGCCATCCCCGGGGAGCAATTAAGGAGGGTTTTGATAGGGCTTTCCGAACGATTCTGGATGCAAACGTGACCACTCTTTTTGCCGCACTGGCACTACTCCAGTTTGGAACAGGCCCAATCAAAGGCTTTGCAGTTACCCTTTCCATCGGCATCCTGGCCAGCATGTTCACCGCCATTGTCGTAACCCGATTTTTCTTCGATTGGATCTACCTCAGGCGCTCCAGCCTGCAATCGATCAGTATTTGAGTCATTGTTTAAAAATTTAATAATCTGACAGGAACTATGCAACTGGTGAAAGACGGAGTCGTCATCGATTTTCTGGGAAAACGGTTTTATGCCGGAATCTTCTCTGCGATTCTACTCGTAGGCGGCCTGGTTTCCGTGCTCATGCATCAGGGACTGAATTATGGCATCGATTTCCGCGGAGGAACCAACATCCAAATCCGTTTCAAGGAAGTTCCCAACTTGGACCAGTTGAGGGATTTCTTTGCCGATAAGGATCTCGGAAATGTAATGCTCCAGACTTTTGGTTCGGTCGAGGATCGTGAAATCCTACTTGGGCTTTCCGTGGACAACCCTTTGGGGACTGGAGAAAAACTGACTTACGGATTGCGTCAAATGCTCCAGACCGACTATCCGGAACTGGAACTCCGACGGATTGAGACCATCGGTCCCAAAGTTGGAGATGAACTCAAAACCAGTGCCCTGCAAGCGATCATGATCGCCCTCGGGTTGGTTCTGGTTTACATCACGTTCCGTTTTCAATGGCGTCAGGGAATTGCCGCGATCATCACCCTCCTACATGATGTGATGGTGGTGGTGGGAATTTTTTCGATTTTCGACAAGGAATTCACCCTGCCGGTGATCGCTGCCCTGCTCACGGTAGTGGGTTATTCGCTGAACGATACGATCGTCATTTTCGACCGTATTCGTGAAAACATCTCTAAATTTCGACAGCGAAAGTTGCTTCCCCTGATCAATCAAAGCGTTACTGAAACCCTGAGTCGTACCCTGCTCACTTCCGGGACCACAATGCTGGTTGTGCTGGCATTGTTCTTTCTAGGGGGAGAAATCATCCATGATTTCGCATTCGCCCTACTGATCGGAGTCCTTATCGGAACCTATTCCTCGATCTACGTCGCAAGCCCGGTGGTACTCTGGCTGACCAAAATCGCCCCGCCTAAAAGTAGCGACTAGTCGCTGAATTCCATCTCACCATGGAAGAGCCCGGATTTTTCCCGATCAGGAAACTGGCCATTGTCGGACTGGGTTTGATCGGAGGATCCCTGGCAATCGACCTACGCCGCCTGGGGCTTACTTCAAAAATCCTTGGTTACGATTCCAATCCTCAACACTGCAGAAAAGCTCTAGACCTTCAACTCGTCGATCACTGCAGTTCGATGCCAGATGATCTGCTTTTGGAAGCAGACTGGCTAGTTCTTGCGGTTCCGGTACAGTCGATAGAACACGTGTTGGATCAATTCCGTCCGTTTTTGAAACCTGACGTTTTGATCACCGATACCGGAAGCGTCAAAGCTCCTTTACTGAAAATCATGCTCCGCCCGGAAAACTCAGGCTTTGCTTTCGTCGGTGGGCATCCGATTGCAGGCGGGGAACGTTTCGGCCCAGAGGCGGCGGTTTCATCGCTGTTTGAAGGAAAACGCTTTGTATTGACCCCCGATCAACAAACCCGTAGGGAGACGCTCGGAGCAGTTCGGAGGCTTTGGACTGAAATCGGAAGCGAGGTCATTGAAATGGATGGGGATCTTCATGACCGTATCTTTGCCTCGGTCAGTCACCTTCCCCACTTGTTGGCCTACGCAACCATCCAGGCCATTGCAGATTCGGACAGCCCTGAAGCCCTTGAACATTCAGGGGCAGGACTCAAGGGCTTTTCCAGGATTGCCTCTTCAAGTCCTGAAATGTGGGCAGATATTTTTTTGCAAAACCAGCAACCCCTGCTTCAGCGTGTGGATGCTTTCAGTTCGTGCATCAGTGAAATCCGGGAGGCAATCGTCACCAACGACCGGGAGCGGTTGATCGAACTGCTGGCCCAAGCCAAAGCTGCCAAAGACCGCTGGGTCCACTAATCCGGAAACCTTTACAGGCCTCCTAATCACTTGTGCTGAACTTTTGGCCAGTACTTTTCGAAACTGAATAGCGGGGAGTGGCTGCCGTGATGGCAACTGACACAGGTTTCGGCAGGATTCGAAACCGAAAATTTTTTAGTGGGATCCAGCAGATGGGCCCGGGCCGGGCCATGACAGTTTTCACACTGGACGTTCATCAAGTGTGGAGTCAGGTCTGGACTGAGAAACCCCACTAAACCTTCCCACTTCTTCATTTGAGGATCTGAATCCGCAGGGGCCCGCCAGGGTTTGAGACCCACCACATGGCATTCAAGGCATTCGGGATCGAAGTGCTTGCCTTCCTTCTTTAGTGTCGCAAAAGCATGGGCATGACGGCTTTTATTCCATACTTTCGCAGCTTCACTGTGACAAGCTGAACAGACTACTTCACCGATGAAAGGGGAATCCTTGCGTTGGCTTTCCATGCGGTCGAGGTTGCTGAAAAATAGCTCCTTCACTTGGGCATCGTATTCTTCAAAAAACACTTTCAGCGTCGGATCATCTTCGATAT
>Ga0208409_1000770_pt1 | contig 13629 bp, 11 predicted proteins | sample ETNtaG_29_FD_185784 | JGI IMG/M metagenome (GOLD analysis project Ga0208409, IMG submission 185784) | Marine microbial and viral communities from oxygen minimum zone, Eastern Pacific Ocean - ETNP201406SV201 (SPAdes) (version 2) | ecosystem: Environmental > Aquatic > Marine > Oceanic ...
CCATTCGTTCCCTATTTTTTTAATGCCATTGAAGGCAATGAAGAATCAAGTGCAAATGGTGATAATGACAACTCCATTCTTTTTGCCGCCATGCGATATGTGTATAAACCAAATTTGTCATTTTTCGGTGAACTGCTCATTGATGATTTTCAGGTTGATGAAAATAATTATCAGGATGGACTTGGTTACAAGATTGGTGCCGATGGCGCATTTGATATTTCAGGTAAACCAATTACTTGGGTACTGGAATGGACAAGCATAAACAGCTGGACGTATATTCACCACGGTCAGTTTACGTCTTGGCAGAATCGCGGTCATGCTTTGGGTTATCAATACGGCCCCGATCTGAAATCATTACATATTCAAGCAGATTTACAAATTAATAATTCTCTAATGTTCAGCATTGAATCAGACTGGCTGGAAAAAGGCTCAAATACCTTATCCACCCCATGGGGGAATAGTGATAATAAAGATGATCCCTTTCCAAAACCGCCCGTCACAGATCATGCATTACTCGTCACTAGTGTAAGTTGGTTTTGGAAATATGCCAATAAAAAAATGCTTGTCATGCCGGAATTTTCGTAGAAAATATCCGGTATCCATTTGAAGTTTTACGGTCTATCAATAAATGGATTCCGTGTCTTTGCACCGAATGACAATTTTTAGCTTATGGATATTATATTGACACGGTAAGAATTAGTCGTATAATAGCAAATGGAACATGGGAAACTTTTGATATCATAGATAAGAAAAGTTCGGTGAAAATAATTTAACTAATCCAAAAAAATAATAACATGACTATCCCTGAACTAGCGGATGAATTGAATATCTCTACAAGAGCCATAGAAAAACAAATTGCAATTATTTAAATAATGGGCAATGTAAAAACATCCATACGATTTTTTGACGACCGAGAAGTACGTGCTATTTGGGATGAAGAAAACGCCAAATGGTGGTTTTCTGTATTGGATATTGTTTCCGTGCTTACCGACCAAAATGACTATACAAAAACTCGCAACTATTGGAAATACTTTAAGGCAAAGTTAAAGAAAGAAAAAAGCCAAGTGGTTAGTGCTACTAACCAGTTGAAAGTCATTGCACCAGATGGCAAAATGCGTTTAACCGATATGTTAGATTATAACGGCATCATTGCGTTGGGTAAAGAGTTCCCGAGTAAAAAAGCAAACCGATTTATAGATTGGTTTACTTACAGTAATGAAAGCATAGACGGAAAAAGTAAAACAAAAGCGTATGCCTTGTTTGAAAGTTCATTTATCAACAACATAGACGTTGGCACAATAAAAGGGTTACAACAAATACACAGCTATTTGTTTGGTGGTTTGTATGATTTTGCGGGGCAAATTAGGCAAAAAAATATTTCAAAAGGTGGTTTTCAATTTGCTGTATCACGATTTTTGGTCGAAACATTAAAACAAATTGAAGCAATGCCAGAAACGACATTTGACGAAATAATTATGAAATATGTGGAAATGAATATCGCACATCCTTTTATGGATGGTAATGGCAGAAGTGCCCGAATATGGTTGGATTTAATTCTGAAAAAAAGCATCAAAAAATGTGTTGATTGGAGTAAAATAAGCAAACAGGATTACATGAATGCAATGAAGCTAAGTCCAACTAAAAGTAATGTTCTGAAATCACTTTTAGAAAAGGTACTAACAACCAAAATCAACGACCGCGAAATGTTTATGAAGGGAATTGATTACTCATATTACTACGAAGAAAATAACGAATGAAAAATGGCAAAGAATTAGATGCCAAGAGTTAAACGATGAATAGCAAAACAAAAAAATATCATTAATTTCCTACAATCTACAATTGGAAGGAGATTACTTCATCCCGTCATGAAATCCGGGATTCGTAATGACAATTATAGTGCTTAATAATAAAAATAAAAAAATATTGTCATTGCGAGAAGCGGAGCGACGCGGCAATCGCCTCGCTTATTTTATACCAAAATCATCGATAATTTTCCTGTTATCCTCCACCATCTTCGCTTCCAAACCTTCAAACCACCTCCAACCTCTAACCCAACACCGCTACCAAAGTTCATTTCGCCAAAACCACGACCTGTCCATATTTCAGGAATCATGGCCAGTAATACAAATAAGTGATCCAAACAAAAATAATGTTCAGCTATCGACAATATCTACATTTCGTGTATGGTATAATAATCCTATTCAGTCATTAGCCATTCAAGCCGCTGGTCAGTGGGAGGCATTATCGTTAATGGTTGAGCCGGTAATAGTGAATGATCCTTATGGTCCTGATATACTAGGCACTGATTATGTCCGCTCCGGTATAAGCGGACGGATTACAAATGGATTTATTCGCTATGAAAACGATTTGATAACAATGCAAATGGGCCGCGCCCCGCTTTTTTGGGGGCAATCAATAGAGCATTCTATCATTCAATCAACAGTTACCCCGTCCTATGATCATATAGATTTACACTTAAAATTTAACCGATTTCGATTAGAAATATTATCCGGTCAATTAGGATCAGAATTATTACAGGGAGAAAGAATAAAAAGAAACATTGCCGGTCACAGACTTACCTGGCTATCAAAAAATGAAAAATTGTTTGCAAGTTTTGGAGAAAAAATTATTTACACCGGTATAAATCGAGGTTTTGAGTGGCATTACCTGAATCCATTCGTTCCCTATTTTTTTACTGCCCTAGAAGGAGATGAAGAATCAAGTGCAAATGGTGATAATGACAACTCATTTCTTTTTACAACTATAAGATATGTGTATAAACCGCATCTATCACTTTTTGGAGAACTGCTCAATGATGATTTTCAAGTTGATGAAAATAATTATCAGGATGGGCTTGGTTATAAGATTGGCGCCGATGGCGCATTTGATATTCCATCTTCACAGGATTTGGATATTGATGAAGTCTTTTTTGCTGTAGATCTTAATATGATCGAAAATATCCATGATATATTCACATATTTGTATACGATTGGTGTCAGTTACCATATGATGATAAATGAAAGTGTTCATTCGTATTCTGATAAGCATTTGAATATACGACCTATTTCCAGCAATTATTACAACATGCCCATGTTGTCATTTCATGCAATTAAAGCCAGTCATTTTAAGCTGTATATAAAAAATGGAATTGAAAAGGTTTTTGCAGTATTGCTTATTATTGTCTCTTTCCCTGTACTTCTCCTTTTTGGATTATTAGTGTACCTTACCAGTAAGGGCCCAATCCTGTTTAAACAGGAGCGAGTAGGTCTGCATGGCAGAAAATTCTACCAATATAAACTTCGGTCAATGTTAGTGGATGCAGAAGAGCTAAAAGAGCAGTATGCACATCTCAACGAACAAAGCGGTCCTGTTTTCAAGATCAAGAATGATCCACGCTTGACAAGTATTGGGAGATTTATGCGGAAATATAGCATCGATGAGTTGCCTCAATTGTTCAATATACTTTTGGGTCCCATGACCCTCATTGGTCCCAGACCGCCTGTACCATCAGAAGTAAAGGAATATAAAGACATACATCACAGAAGATTATCTATGAAACCTGGGATCACCGGTCTCTGGCAGGTGAGCGGTCGGAATACAATCCATAACTTTGAAGAGTGGGTGAAATTAGATTTGGAATATATTGATAATTGGAGCTTCTTGATGGACTTGAGGATTGCAGTAAAAACGGTTTCTACCGTTCTATCCGGCACGGGAATGTAAGTACTTTATTCTTTTATCCGAATTTTATAGGCTTCTTAAACTGCATTTTTACTCCCTACTTTTAATGATCTCATTTGTCTGTCCAAGATTATTTGCAGAAGATTATCGTGTATATCTATTCGGTATTCCTATTGTAAACGTTTCTATGGAGTATGCTAACGATGCTCTTAGCTTTCATACAGAAACTCTGGGGATGTTTCATTACATCTGGCCGGTTGATAATCATTATTTTACGGAGTATGACAGCATATCATTTGGTGTTCGGCACTATACAAAATCAATAAACCAGAGAGGGTACAGTAGTGAGATGAATTGTATTTATAAATCTGATAGTTCCTTTCTGAGTTATAATGGACAGTCGGTTTCCATCGTGGATTCTATCCAGAATATTTTTACCCTTTTAGCACGTGTAAGGTATCAGCCTACAGAATATTTAGACACAAAATGGTTCCCGATGAATCATGAAGGCGCTCCGTATCGTGCAAGGTATTTATGGGCTGGGACTGAATTAGTGGATATAAATAATGTGGGCATCTTGTGTGACCATTATCGCCTGGATATTGAGGAAACAGAAGGAGTTGGCATTAAAGTATCTGATTGGGATTACTTCAATGATCATATAGCATCACATGAAGCTCTACGTCAAATATGGGTGGAGAAAACGGGCAAGAGACGAATTATTCAGGCATCTGTATCTATTTATGGGATGACGGTTAAGGCTGAAATTCAAGATAAATAATGCCGAAAAATAAACGTATTCTATTTGCCATCATGGGATGGGGTTTGGGTCACGCTACGAGGTGTATTCCAATCATCAAATCCCTAATAAAAGATAACCATGTAATCCTGGCTTCTAATGGAATTTCTGCCTTATTGCTACAGCAGGAATTTCCCACACTCAAATACATTGATTATCCAGATTATGCTGTTAAATATCCCAAAAATAGAATTATGCTTCTTCCTTTTATTACTTTTCAACTTCCCAGTATTATCATAAAATTAATCAAGGAGTACAACCAGACTCAGCATGTTGTTAAAGATGAGAAGATAGACATTATCATATCAGATAGTCGTTATGGTACATTTTCTAAGGGAATTCCCACCTTTTTCATCATGCATCAACTTCGATTCAAGTTGGATGGTATATTTAAAACCATTGAATTCCTTGGAGAATGGTTTAACTATTTCATGTTTAAAAAATATACAGAAGTCATTATACCGGATGTTAAAATGATTCCCAACCTTACTGGTGATCTCACTCATTCGGGTAAAATTGCTCGCCATCCAAAACTGCATTACCTGGGTGTATTCTGCAGTGTTTCAAAGTTGAATATTAAAGAAGATATTGATTATCTCTTCTCAGTTTCAGGTCCTGAAGTGCAAAGGACACTATTCGAAAATATTATTCTGGATCAAATAAAAAATATTCAGGGTAAAAAGGTCGTAGTCCTTGGAAAACCAGAAGGCGAACAATCATACGATAGCTTTGAAAATACAGAAATTTATAATCATGTAAATCGTCAAAAACAAAATGAGCTTTTAAACAGGTCAAAATTTGTAGTTTGCCGATCTGGGTATACCACTGTTATGGAACTGGTGGCCTTAAAAAAACCGGCCCTTATGATACCGACACCCGGTCAGACAGAACAGGAATACTTGGCCCATCATTATAGCGAATTAGGTCTTTTTTTTACAGCAAATCAAAGTGAATTGGATTTGTTAGCTGAGCTCAATAAAATTCATAATTCTGAAAGACCCAGCATGGATCATATTCCCGTTAATGATTCAGAGGCTTTTAGTCGGCTGCTTAGTCACTGAATTTTTTTCATTATTCTAATCTACTAGAATATCTAATATTTCAAGTTGATGATTGAACTAATTACCACTATTGGGATGTTATCAGTTGCGATTTATCTGTTGATACTATTATACGTGATTATAGGAATAATCCGTACTAAAGAAGATTTGACAGATGAGCAGTCTTTTGTCACTGTCATTGTAGCAGCCCATAATGAAAGCCATAATATAGCGGCCTGCCTGGATTCTATTTTAAAACAGGATTATCCTCATGAGAAAATGGAAATTATTGTTGTGAACGATCGTTCAGAGGATAATACAGGCTTGATCTTAAATGAATATGAAAAAAATAATACATTGATTCGAGTGTTAACGATTTCTGAGTATGAACCAGGGTTGAGTCCAAAGAAAAATGCTCTCACCCAAGCGATTAAGCTTGCAACAGGAGAGATTATTGCCACAACGGACGCAGACTGCGAAGTACCAGTGCATTGGTTAAGAAAAGGAGTCTCCTATTTTACATCAGAAACGGGTATGGTGGTGGGATTAGCACCATTAAAACCTACATCATGGTGGTTGAGTCCATATATCTGCTTAGATGCACTAACAGCCGATATTTTAAGCTATGGCTCATTTGGTTGGGGGCATGCTGTAGCATGCACTGGCCGAAATTTTGCTTATAGAAAATCTGTTTTCATGGAAGTTAATGGATTTTCTGGCATTGATCATATTATTACAGGAGATGACGATCTTTTTTTACAGAAAGTAGCAAAAAAGACTAATTGGAAAATTCAATTTTCATCTGAATTAGAATCCAGCGTTTCTAGTGATGCTCCTTATGGATGGACACATTTTATAACTCAGCGTAAACGACATATATCCGGTGCAAAATACTTTTCATTCCCTGTTCAATTAAGCTATACTCTTTATTTTTTTTCAAAACTGTTTATCATGTTGACATTTATAGTATTTCTAACAAATAATATTGAAACTTTTATACCTATCATGTTGTTATTATTTTCATATTTCTCCACAGCTATGTTCATTTATGTAATGGCACGAAAAACTAATCAAATTCGTCTCATTATTTATTATCCCCTATGGGAAATATATTATTTGATATGTCATATTTTCTTAGGTCCCTTAGGTTTATTAGGAAAAATTTCTTGGGGTAAACGATAGATTGTATCAATAATCTATGTATTTTTTGAATCAAAATAACTTTCGTCTATTCCTGCGCTATTTTATAGGTATAGGAGTGATCGTTGTTTTGATTTATCATATCCAGCGACAGAATAATATAATGTCAATATTCTGGCAGTTTAATTTTTCCAGTCTGTTTATTATATGTATTGTGATGATTTTACATTTAATGATTTTATATTATATGTGGAGAAGTATCATATTAGATATTGGGCGCATAAGACCCCGTAAATATTTAATATTTCATTCTTTTATTGGGGGACGTACCTTAGGATTCCTGACTCCTGGACATATGGGTGAACTTTTGAAGGGTTTATTTTTTAATACAGGATTGAGGATGGAAGTTACCAGTTTAAGTATGCTCTATGCTGGTTATGGGTTAATTATAAACATAGTATTCGGATGTGTCGGTTGCATTTATTTTATTTATAAATCACCCTCAGCTATTCATGCTACTTTTAATTATTTGTATTTCTTTATAATAATTTTAATTATTGTTGGAACAATTCTTTTGCTAGTACACAGAGCCCAATATAGAAATTATATAAGAGATTTCTTGCCAGGAAATATTACTGAATTATTTTTGTTAGTTAAGAATCAGATTAAAACTAATTCTCTCCATAACTCATTCAAATTATTTTTCCTTGCATTAGTAGCCAATATCCTAGCTGCATTCGGATTTATGCTACTTCTTGAAGGGTTTAATCTAGATGCATTTACTATTGATGGATTAATGGCGTTTGAAGCTGCTTATCTTGCTATGTATCTTCTGCCAATTACTCCATCAGGAATAGGAGTTCGGGAAGGAAGCAGGGTATATTTCTTTTCACTTATCGGATATAATCAGGGCGCAGTTCTCTGTGCATCATTTATTATGTTTGGTATAAATATTATTTTTCCAGCTATCATTGGGATTTGGTCCCTGAGGTATTTTTGGAAAAAGGACTCCCTGAGCACATGAAATATATTATTGGCGGATTTACATTATTTTATCTTGTTAATGGCTTGTATTATTTAATTGGAATATTCCGCATAAAAAAATACAATAATAATGAGGAATCGCTAGAGAATAATTATCCGTTTGTCAGTATCATTGTAGCGGCAAGAAATGAGGCCAATTCAATTGAGAAATGTATCAATTGTCTGTTACAGCAAGAATATCCATCAGATAGATATGAAATTGTTGCTGTTAATGATGCTTCTACGGATTCTACTATGTCTATAATCAACAGTTACCGAACCTTAGATTCACGTGTAATAATAGTTGATATACCATCTCATGAACGTAAGAATAAAGGGAAAAACAATGCAATTGATAAGGGCATAGAAGTATCTAAAGGCAAAATTATTATAACAACTGATGCTGATGTTTGGATGGGTGCTCAGTGGTTAACTAGGATAGTGCATGCTTTTGATAATTTGACAGGTGTAATTATTGGAATAACATTGGATAAATTCAGCATTAATCCAGTACATCTATATCAAGCACTTGATAGTGGAAGTATCAATATAATCTCTGTTGCTCTAGCAGCCATGAAGCATCCTATTACCTGCCAAGGGTCTAATTTGGCATTTCGTCGTAGTGCTTATCTTGAAGTTAGAGATCGTATTTTATGGCTTTCCGATAACAGAGGTAATCACGAATGGCAGATGCAGGAAATCGATATTGCAACCAATTGGGGAATTAAGCCCTTGGTAAACCCAGAAAGCTTCGTTTACACATATCCTCCTGATACATGGAAAGCGCTTCTTAATCAGCGTATCAGGTGGGCTTCCACTGGGAAAGATTATACGAAATTTTCAGTACGTTTTTATCTTACTCTTATATATTTTTCACTTCTTAGTTTCATTGTCAGTTTATGGGTACTCACACCTGGATATCTTACTTTAATCTGGGGAGTAAAATTGTTTACGGATCTCATGGTAGCCATATCAGTGGTGCGAGTCATACGTCAGCCAAAAATATTATTTGCATTTCCGCTTGTTTATATACTTCAGCCATTTTTAATTGTCATAACGACGTTTTTGGGTTCTTTGCGACTCTACAAGTGGAAATGATGAGTTGGACAAGACCACCAAAATTATTGAGATATATTTATCCTCATAGCTATTGGAAATGCTGGCTACAACATGATGTTCTTTTCTCTTTTGATGATGGGCCAGGGCCAAATACGGAGGCCTTATTAGATTTATCATTAGAATATGGGGTTAAATTCGCATTTTTCATTTTACCGGAACAGGCTGATAAATATCCTGAAATTGTATCCCGCATAGTGGAGGATGGTCATATTCTTGGTTCTCATTTTCTAAAACACCGCCACCATATTATGGATACAAAAACAACTTTTCTGAAAAGCTTGAATGGGTCCGTAGAAAAAATTGAGAATATATCCAGGAATAGTATTCAATATTGCCGTATTCCGTATGGCCGTTTACTGCCCTGGCAGAATAGATGGATAAACCAAGGTGGCTATAAACATGTATTTTGGTCACTGGACAGTAAGGATTATAATCTTGAATCAAAAGAAAGAATCATTTACCGTGTTCAGGATAATATTCAGTTAGGCGATATTGTCCTATTTCATGATGGAGAAGATTCTCATCCAAATATTGTTCAAATTGTAGATGAATGTTTAAAGATATTAAATTCTAATCATTAATATCAGTCATAAATGCTAATTATTATCGATTATATGAAATTGTATAACATCATAAATAAAAAATCTATTGTTGCTTATCTCAATCTGTCAATTATTATTATAATTTTTCAAGGATGGGTATATCCGAGTCAGTTACATGTAAAAATTAACGATCCCATTTATGTATATATGGATCGCCTGTCAACCCAGGGACTTTTACCATCTTATATGAATGCCACATTGCCTATCACCCGAGATTATATTGCGGAGATGCTGAATGTTCTGGATGAAAACAGGGATAATCTGTCTGTAGTTGATCAAAAGATTCTCGATGAATTCCTGGCTGATTATACATATGAATTAAAAGACAAGTCTTATTTCCAACTGGAAGATGGAGAAAATACCTATCATCCCTTTAAGTCTTGGAAAACGGTAAATAGAGGATTCAAAAACCTGGTAGGTTATACTCCAAATCAGGAAGAGCATCACCTGGCAGTGTATCAAAATAAAGATAATCTGATCTGGCTGGATATAGGAGGGATGGCCAGATATGAAAAGAGAGAAGTTAATAGCCGTCTTCCATACAGTTATCATTTCAGTCTTTCTGTACTATTGGGTAACTATTTTTCTATTTCCAGTGACGCAGATCTATATTCCATGGTATATAATAGTAAGTTCAGTGAATATCCTGATGAATTTAAAGGAGGATATCCGCTGTATCATGAAGGTTTCTACGGCTATGATACTGAAATATCATTTGAATATGCTCATGCTTATATTCAGCATTCTTCCAATATTGGGAACATTGCTCTAAAAGTAGAGCCGCTTCTCTGGGGAAATGGAAAGACCCCCATTATTTTATCTGATAATGTTCCCCCATTTGCAATGCTTAGCTGGGATAAGAAACTGGAAAACTCCAGATTTTCATTTTTCCACGGTTCTATTCTTCCCGCAGAATCGGATACGATAATTAATGGATTAATCACCAATGAGTCCAAATACCTGGTGGGGCATCGGTGGGAAATTACTGCAACTGATAAGTTACAAGTAGCATTTACTGAAATGTTGGTATATGGAGGCCGGGATCCGGAGCTGGTTTATTTTCTGCCCACCATATTCCTTTGGCCGGTTCAGCATAATATGACATCACAGAGTGGAGACAATATCCTCTGGTTTTTTGAAGGTCAATATTCCCCCATAAATGGATTTAAGTTGTATGGAACATTTATGGTTGATGAATTGCGTACATCAGAAATGTTTAATGACTGGTTTGGAAATAGATGGGCTGCACAGATTGGGTCTCATGTAGCGGGAAATATTTTTTCTTATCCTACAGACATTCGATTGGAATGGACTGGTGCCCGGCCCTGGGCTTATACGCATAGGGTGCCCTTATATGGAACCTATACTCATAATGGCCGCTGTTTGGGTTTTGAGCATGGACCCAATTCACAGTTTTTGATTTTAGAAAACCGCTGGTGGATGAATACCAGAAATCAATTCAGTATCTCGTATGAACAGTTAAAGCGGGGAATAGAATTAGAAGAGGATATAAATGATGACTATCATTTTGGTAATGATCCCAATGAAAATTATATTTTTGCTAATCCTGACTATCATGACAAAACAGGTTGGCTCATTGGAGAAATAGATATCACTGAAACTATTAATTTCTTATGGAAATATCAACTCTCCAATATCATTGGTCTTGAATTAGGGTTTGCTCATATAAAGTCAACGGAAGAATCAGTAAATACTATAAGCATTCAGGTGAATGTGGATTATTAATCTTGATTAGTTTAATATTTCAAAAACAATTTTGAAATTTCTAGTTTTTATCATCGTCTATACTTTACTTCAGTCACAGGAATTGGAAATAACTCCAAGGTTGACTTATGGTTATGAATCTAACAGTGAAGAATATCATCTAGAAGATGTTAAGACCCATGATTTTGAAGTGGATGTCCTAGGGCGTTATAGCAGAGGGAAATTGAATATACAGACTTATCTGGCCTATCACTTCCTGCAGGGTCCCATACATAATCAATCTCAATTTACCCCGGTTCAAGGTTTGCATTGGGTTCGTAAAGATCCGGGACTAGGGGAAAATCAGAAAAATTACTATGTTTCTGATATGCAGGTTCAGTATGGAGATAGCAGTTCTTATATATATCTAAATAAATGGAATAAACATTGGGGGCCGGGCGTACGTTCATTAACAGTTTCCAATAAAATTCCCACATTTCCATATTTTGGTCTTACTTGGTCACTCAATGAGCAGATTAGACTTGAATATTTTCATGGGCAACTGAGGAGTGGTATTGTGGATAGCAGCTACCTAAATTATTTTGCTTCTGGTAAATCACCACAAATAATGCGCAATATTGCAGGCCACCGCCTGGATTGGCAACCCAATAAAAAGTGGAATCTCGGCATCAGTGAACTGGTTATTTATGCTAATCGTAGTCTGGAGATGGCTTACCTGCTTCCTTTTATTCCATTTTTCCCTATTCAAAACTATCTGAATGACACTGATAATATAGTTATGAGTGCGGATGTGCAGTATTTTTATCAAAACAATATCCGCATTTATGGGGCATTTCTCATGGATGAATGGTCGCCACCCTATACTCTTGAAAAGGATAACCATAACTGGTTTGGCTGGCAAACGGGAATAGACTGGAACAATATTTATCTGGAAAAAGGCTCAAATACCTTATCCACCCCATGGGGGAATAGTGATAATAAAGACGATCCTTTTCCAAAACCGCCCGGCACTGATACGCAAATTTCATGAAGCAAAGGAGAATAAAACTGATTTTGTTGAAGTATGGGGTACGGGCAAACCAAAACGGGAATTTCTCTATGTAGATGATGTCGCTGATGCGTGTGTTTTTCTTCTTCAAAATGTAAATGCACAGCAATTGTATGATGATATGAAAATATCACACATCAATATAGGGTGTGGTGTAGACTTAACGATTGAGGAGTTATCAAATAAAATTGCAAAAATTGTTGAATATAATGGTAAAAAAGAATTTGATACGTCTCAACCGGACGGAACTCCTCAAAAATTATTGGATGTTTCTCGTCTTAAAAATTTAAGGTGGCAGCCTTCAATTTCATTGGAGGAAGGTATTGAACTGGCCTACGGTTGGTATTTGAAGAATGTAGCATAATTTTATGACTCTTATTCCATTAAAAGCAGAACTTTTTAAGTTCTGTTTTTTTATTATACAATAAAAATTTGACCCAATTTGACCCAAATTATTTAATAAAATCCTTTTTAAAAGAATACTTTACTATCTTATTATTTTGTTAATAAGTTATTGTTGTATTGCAGAAGTAAAAATTATAAGAATGAACAGCCTCTATTATTATAACAATTAGGAGAAGTTGTACTATCAATGTTGAGTATATCAAATATAAAAAGTATGAAGACTCCCAAGAATATCTTTTTACTCGGATCGATTGAGGAACATTCCATTTTGAAGGAATGGGCAGAAAACGATATCCAAAACCGTTTTCATCTGAATGGCTGGTTTCATGATAAAAATATTCCAGCTTCTTCTGATGAACTACTCAAGGAATATGAGGAAATGGCTAAAAATGAATCTGTGGATCATTTCGTCCTTGATCCTTCAGATATGGACCCCGCAATGCTCCAGGCATCCATCAATTGGGCTGAAAGCCAAGGGTCGAGAATTCACCTTATTCAGTCAGGTACAACCCGACTTTCCAAGAAGCTGGACAGCATAAACAGATTCGGTCCATTTGCCGCAGTGCCTCTTCGTCGGGAGCCTCTATCTTTAAAAGGAAATCAGATTTTGAAAAAGGTTTTTGATATCACATTGTCAATGATGGTTTTAGTCGGAATATTGTGGTGGTTTTATCCTTTGGTTGGCTTGATTATTAAATTATCCAGTAAGGGCCCTGTAGTTATCCGCCAAAACAGGATAGGTGTCGATGGTATACAATTCCAATGTATGAAGTTCCGGACAATGGTGTCGAATAAATCTGCAGAAAAGGGCTACAGCCATTTAACCTCTAAAGATGATAACCGAATTACATGGATCGGGAAGGTACTTCGAAAAACAAATCTGGATGAACTTCCACAGTTTTTAAATGTGCTCATGGGTTATATGAGCGTAGTTGGTCCCCGTCCCCATATGGTCAGTGAAGAGAAAGAAATAGCTGACAAGATCGATAAATACCGTATCCGCCGTTTTGTGAAACCCGGTATCACCGGATTAGCGGCCATAACGGG
>Ga0208409_1000773_pt1 | contig 13586 bp, 15 predicted proteins | sample ETNtaG_29_FD_185784 | JGI IMG/M metagenome (GOLD analysis project Ga0208409, IMG submission 185784) | Marine microbial and viral communities from oxygen minimum zone, Eastern Pacific Ocean - ETNP201406SV201 (SPAdes) (version 2) | ecosystem: Environmental > Aquatic > Marine > Oceanic ...
TGGTTATCAGTGTCCAAGCCAAACTCAAACTTAGTATCAGCAACAATAATCCCGCGACTGATAGCGTGATTTGCGGCGAACTTATAAATTTCCACGCTTTTTTCTTTTATTTTGTTTGCTAGATTTTCTCCAACCAGCAGTTTTGTTTCTGCGAACGATATGTTTGTGTCATGTTCGCCAGCGGGCGCTTTAGAGGATGGAGTGTAGAGCGGAACTTCTAGTTTTTGCGCTAGGCTCATGCCTGGAGGCAAAGGGATGCTGCAAACTGAGCCAGAGGATAGGTACTCTTTCCAGCCAGACCCAATCAGATAACCTCTAACAACTGCCTCAATTGGCAACGGTTTAAGTTTTTTAACCACTATAGCGCGACCTTTAAGCTGAGCTGCCTCTTCTTTTGGAAGGACCTCTTCAAGAGAGGTTTTTGTTAGATGGTTCGGAATAATATGCTCTGTTTTTTTAAACCAATAATTTGCCACAGAGGTAAGTATTAAGCCCTTTTTAGGAACGAGCTGGCCGAAGACAACGTCAAAAGCTGAAAGCCTATCAGTTGCAACTATGAGCATCGTCTCGTTGTTAATGTCAAAAATATCTCTAACTTTGCCGCTATGAAGCAGTGGTAAGCTAAGCTTTGTTTGCAAAACTGGTCGCATAAACCTTATAACTTATATTAAAGCTACCATTTTAATCGATTGTTTTCGCTAGGTTGTTCTGTTGGCAATTAAGAGAAACAAGGGTCTATATATTTAGTTTTGCCATGACTTCTTTTGCTGTCCTAACAAATTCCGCCATTGAGCCTGGTGGCACGTTTAGCTGTTTAGGGGGGCTGTACTTTTCCGGGTCTTTGTGAACGCCATCAAGACGGATCTCGTAATGCAGGTGCGGGCCGGTAGACAATCCTGTGCTTCCAACATAGCCGACAACCTGGCCTTTCGAAACCCGATTTCCAGATCTTAGCCCTTTTTCAAACCGAGCCATATGCGCATAAACTGTTGTTAGATGAGCGCCGTGATCTATATATACCACATTGCCATAGCCACTCAAAACTGCGACATGCCTGATAATTCCCTTTGCTGCTGCGTATATAGGGCGGCCTTGGGGCGCCGCAAAGTCTGTTCCTCGGTGGGATTTCCATGTTTTTTTGACTGGGTGAAAGCGCCGCTTCTGGAAGCCTGAGCTTATACGGTCATATTTCAAAGGGGCAAAGAAAAAACTGTCATTTAAGGTTTTTCCATTAACCTGGTAGTAATTCGTTTTACCTTTAGCGTCTTTATATGAAAATAGAGAAATCGTTCTTCGATTGCCGACATAGATCATCGCGAGAGGCTTGTCAGACCCGTTCCAGGCAAGGATAAATTTGTCGCCCTTGCTCAGGTCGCGCCTAAAATCTAACTCCCAAGAAAAGTTATCTACTATAAGCTTGATTATCTCTGCCTCAATCCCAAACTCCTTGGCGTCATAATTAAGAGACTTGGTGATGACTATCGTTGAGTGTGTAATTCCTGCGGTTGGCTGGATATTGACAAGTAAAAAGCGGAACCCTTCTTTGCCATGGGTAATAATCATAGGGTTGGCGCTTAGAGGCTTGTAAATAATTTTCTTGAGGTTGTGGTTGTCGTCAAGGCTAATTTTGAATTGATCGCCTGGATAAATGTTGTTGAGCCGTTTGGCTTGCTCGTCTGTAGTCATGAGTTTATTTAAAAGCTCTCCAGAAAGGCCCGCCTTAAAGAAAAACTTATAAAAAACATCTCCGCGAGAAGCTTCAAAGTGAAATTCGTGTTGATTATGCGCGCTTGCAGGAAATACGAAAAGTACAGCCGCTAATATTAGAAGCCGATACAATGAAAGCCGTATTTTTTTAGATGCCAGATTCAACGATTGATTTAGCTATTTGACGAGAAGTTTGGTCATTTTCCACAATTACTGACATAGAGTCAAGCTCGCACGCCGAGATTCTTTCAAGCGCTTTTTCAATGATTTTAGCGATACCCAAAAAGCCTATCTTTCCTTTAAGGAATGCATCGACCGCAACCTCGTTGGCGGCATTAAGTGTGCCTGGCAAGTTCTTTCCTTCTTTAAGGGCTTCATAGGCAAGCCTTAGGCAAGGGTAAGACTCCAGATTTGGAGGAAAAAATTCCAGCGGCCTTTGTTTTGTAAGGTCTAGCTCCTGCACACCTGAGTTTTGTCTCTCAGGATAAGAAAGCGCATAAGATATAGCGGTCCGCATATCGGGCATGCCGAGTTGAGACATAACGCTGCCATCATCAAAATAGGCAAGAGAATGTATGATGCTTTGTGGATGGATCACAACCTCGATTTGTGAAGGCCTTAACGAAAACAGAAAGCACGCTTCGATGACCTCTAAGCCTTTATTCATCATTGTTGCCGAATCTACTGATATTTTCTTCCCCATGTTCCAGTTGGGATGTTTACAGGCTTGTTCCGGAGTAACGCTTTCAAGGTCAGCAGGAGCAAAATTGAAGAAAGGCCCACCAGAGGCGGTGAGCTGTACTTTATTTAGTCCGCTCACCCCTCCTTGTAGGCATTGGAATATCGCGCTATGTTCAGAATCAACTGGAATTATTTCTGCCCCAGAATCTTTTGCGGCATTGATTAATAGGCTTCCAGCGAGAACCATCGACTCTTTGTTGGCTAGCATAATTCTTTTGCCGGAATTAGCTGCGGCCAGCACAGAGGCCATTCCTGCACTACCAACAATTGCAGCCATAACAAAGTCGGTTTGTTCGTTTTCTGCAATCTCATTAAGGGCCCTGTGTCCTGACAAAATAGTGATCTCTGAGGGGGTCTTGTTGCTTAGTTTTTCAGCGGCGGCGGAATCTGTCATAACAGCATAGGCCGGGCTGTGAATTTCACAAAGTTTTAGCATTAACTCCCAGTTAGTATTGGCACTTATGGCAAAAACTCTAAACCTATCTGGGTGAAGGGAGACTACATCCAGCGTACTAAGACCAATGGAACCGGTTGCTCCAAGAACACAAATGTTTTTCACAGCAGGAGCCCGTAATACACCAGGCAAAAGACTGGGGCTGAAGACGTAAGACTATCTATCCTGTCAAATAAGCCTCCATGGCCAGGAAGCAAAGACCCACTGTCTTTGACGTTTGCGAGTCTTTTATGAAGACTTTCAAATAGGTCTCCGATAACTGAGGTAATTGAAACGACAACTGACAAAGCCACATAAACAAGATACTGTTCGGTACTAATATGCTCAATAAATAACTCTAAATAGAAAAGCATGGCCGCTATGGACGCAACAGTCCCACCAATCATTCCTTCAATAGTTTTTCCAGGGCTGACTCGAGGGCAAAGCTTGTTAGAGCCGAAAGTTTTGCCGGCAAAATAAGCGCCACTATCTGCGCTCCAGATTAGTGCTAAAAGCAATAAGACAAGTTCGCTATTATTTTTTTGTAGCGCTGCTAATGCTACAAACATTGGTACAAAAGTAAATAAGCCGTTTAAGAGCCGAACGCCATGGCCTCCATGCCAGAGGTTGGTAAATTTTGGATAGCAAGAAACCCAGTAGGTGTTTAAGAGCCACCAGGCAGAAGAGGCAATTATAATTGGCATAAGCCAAGCACTAGTATACGTAATAATAAATGCTATGATGGTTAAGGCAAAGACGTAAAGCAGCCTAAATGCTGGTTGTTTTATGCTAATCAAGCTGCAATATTCCCATCCCGCAATAGCAATGACTAGGGACAAGATAATACGGAACAACATTTCATCTAATAGCAGTGTTACTAACACTACAATAGGCAGCAACACGACAGCTGTAATTAGTCGTTTAGTAAGCACCTTTATTTGTCCTCATGGGATCCATAACGGCGGTCGCGATCATGAAAATTTTCAATGGCTAGGTCGAGATCTTTTGTTCCAAAGTCAGGCCACAGCGTGTTGCAAAAGTAAAGTTCGCTATAGGCGATATCCCAGAGCAAAAAGTTACTAAGTCTAACCTCGCCGCTGGTACGGATGAGTAGGTCGACTGGGGGATATTTAGCTAAAGAAGTGTGTTTTTCGAAGACTTTGTCGTCGATATCGTTTGGGCTCAGTTTTTCATTGGCGGACTTGGCAGCAATTTTTTTTGTTGCCTCAACGATGTCCCATTGGCCGCTATAGTTGGCGGCAATGACGAGATTGAGCCCGGTGTTTTGTTGAAGCTCTTGTTGTGCTTGGATTGCAAGCTTTTGAGTTTTTTCAGGAAATATTGAAAGGTCTCCAATAATTTTTAGGTGGACATTGTTTTGATTAAGCTTTTTTGTCTCAGTGTTAAGTACGGAAAGAAATAAATTAAAAAGCAAGGACACCTCTTTGCTGGGACGATTCTTGTTTTCACGACTAAATGCGAAAAAGGTTAAGGTTTCAACGCCAATCTTGGCACAATGCTTAACAGTATTGCGCACGCTTATTACCCCTCTTTGGTGGCCGCTTGTGCGTGGTAGGCCCTGTGACTTTGCCCAGCGTCCGTTGCCATCCATAATGATGGCAATGTGTTTAGGGGCTGGTTTTATTACTGGAGTCATAGGGCGCAATTATACCTATAAGGCAAACAATAGCCTGCCACAAAACACTTGTAGTTGACCAGCCAAAATGCGCAAAACAAACAGGCCTGCCAAGACAGCAAAAAAGCCTTGGCTTGTTTTTATGCGGTAAAATTGCGCCCTATGAGTTTAGCAAAGCGCATCATTCCTTGCTTAGATGTTCGCGACGGGCGTGTCGTCAAGGGCGTTAAGTTTGTTGATATCAAGGACGCAGGAGACCCAATAGAGGTGGCCAAGCGTTATGACGCTGAGGGTGCTGACGAGATTACTTTTCTTGACATAACAGCTTCTCATGAGGGCCGTGATACGACCGCCTATATGGTTGAAAAAATAGCTGAGCAGGTTTTTATTCCTTTGACTGTAGGAGGTGGAATTAGAAAGGCAGACGACGTTCTCGCTATGTTAAGAGCTGGCGCAGATAAGGTTGCGGTCAACTCTGCAGCAATCTTTAATAAGGACTTGATTGCTGAACTGAGCGAGCGCTTTGGGTCGCAATGTATCGTTATTGCAATTGACGCTAAGCGCATATCCGACAGCCCTCCAAGATGGGAGGTGTTTACTCACGGCGGTCGCAGAGAAACTGGTATCGATGCCGTTGAGTGGGCAATAAAGATGACCAAAGGCGATTGCGGAGCGGGAGAGGTTTTGCTTACCTCTATGGATAGAGACGGCACAAAGGACGGTTTCGATATAGAACTAACTCGTGCAGTAGCCGACGCTGTCGACGTTCCTGTTATCGCCTCTGGAGGTGTTGGAAAACTATCCCATCTATCTGCAGGCGTCCTTGAGGGTGGCGCTGACGCAGTCCTAGCTGCGAGCATTTTTCATTTTGGTGAATACTCCGTGATCGAGGCTAAAAAAGAGATGCAAGCAAACGGCATTGAAGTTCGACTTTAAAGTGGATTGAGTTTTTGCCAGCAAAGGCGTATGATTACGCAGTTTTGATTTAAGGAAGACAATGACGGCAAAAAGAGAGCTGTGGATTTTGTTAGCAATGTTTATATTGCCAATCGCCTTGGGCACTTTGTTTTATTACCTAAGCCCAAAATACTTTAGTGAAAGCACAGTTAACTATGGTGAGCTTGTTCAGCCGATAATAGTTACACAAAAGGAGGACTTTGCCATTGATGACGGTGGCTCATTTGAGGGCCTCTGGACCCTTGCTTATGTCTCCAATAAATGTGAAATTCTTTGCAGCAAGGCTGTTAAAGACATAGAAACTATTCGCGTCTTGATGAATGATGAAATGCGAAGAATCCAAACAGCTATTGTTATTCCTGACGACTCAAGACCGACAAATTTAAATGGCAAGACATTAAGTGTTTTTATTGCTAACTTTGCCCTTTTCCAGCGCTTAAACTCGTTCGGGGAAAGAGTTATATTCTTGATTGATCCGATTGGCAATATCATGATGTATTATGAGCCAGAAGAGATCGATATTAAGCGAGTTGTAAAAGATCTAAAGCGGTTGTTAAAATACTCTAGGATAGGCTAATGAGCGCTATCCCTTCCATTGCCGATCTGCTAGGCCTTTGTAAACTAAAAGTTGTCTACCTTATTTTATTAACGGCGATTGTTGGCATGTTATTGGCTGTGCCATATTTGCCTAGTTTGTCGTTAATCCTTTTTGCCTCTTTAGGCATAGGATTATCAGCCATGTCGGCAGCTGTTTTTAATCATATTGTTGATGAAAAAATCGACATTAAAATGGCTAGAACCAATCGCCGTCCCCTGCCTCAAGGCAAGGTAACAAGAACCCAAGCTTTGGTGTGGGGATTGTTGTTGGGATTCTTAGGGATAGGCTTTTTGTTGGTTTTTGTCAATCTACTGACAGCGCTGTTGACATTTTTATCGCTTATCGGTTACGCTGTTTTTTATACTATGTATTTAAAGCGGGCCACTCCACAGAATATAGTTATAGGTGGTGTTGCTGGTGCTGCCCCGCCTGTGCTTGGTTGGACATCGGTTGCTGGGACACAAGGCATCGAATACTCGCTACTATTGTTTTTAATTGTTTTCATTTGGACCCCTCCCCATTTCTGGGCATTGGCGATTCATAGGCATGAAGAGTATAAAAAAGCAGAAGTCCCGATGTTGCCAGTAACCCATGGGGTTGAGTTTACTAAGATACAGATTTTGTTATACACAGTGCTGCTATTTGTGGTCACTTTGTTGCCATATTTGACCGGCATGAGCGGCATAATTTATTTAGTCTCAGCGGTAACTTTAGGTTTGGTTTTTTTGGTTTATTCGATTAAGATTTGTCTTGAACCGGACAATCCAAAGATTGCCCTTAAAACCTTTTTGTATTCTGTTAACTATCTTATGGTTTTATTCATTTCGTTATTGGTGGACCATTATTTGTTAATGCCTTTTGGGATTATTTTTTAGTCATGAAAGGGGTCTTTGAAGTTTTTAGAGCTGTTGCATCGGCAATGATTGGGGTGGGCAAGAAGAAAGATCTTGTTAGGGACTTTGAGTCAACAGAAAAAAATGGACCTTGGGCTTATATCCTTGTTGGCTTGGTGATGACGGCTATTTTTATTGGCTCCATTGTCACCATAGTTAAGTTTGTGCTAGCGTAGAATTGCAGTCTTTCAGGACCTACGAATAACTACCGATTTAATATAAAGATAGTTAACCTAGCCTTCTCTTTTTAAGAAAGCCTATAGCGCATCTATTATTTTATCTAGCGCCTCCGCCATAGCTTTTGGCTCGTGTGGGCTGGTTAGTATTGCTGTTAGTTTCAAGTCTGGACTTAACAACAAGAAGCTCGTCGTATGGTCGATATTGTATTGCTCGTTGGACAACGATTTCATCTCAGCATTTGAGGCGTTGTCATGGCTATCATGTGAATCCATATTGTCGTTGTCATTGGCCGTATCAGTTCCGTCATGTGAGTCTGTAGAATGCTCGCTATGATCTTGCTGGACGTCCTGCTGAGTTTCTACCACCTGATGATATACGCCTAAAACTCTAGTTATAGATGCCAGTTTATCTTCGTGTGTAGTTAGGCCTATAAAAGATTTATCAAAAGTCTGGGCATAAGAATCGAGTTTGCCTATATCGCGCTTCGGGTCAACAGAGATAAAGACCACCTGAAGATCGTCTTTATTTTTCATTGCTTTATAGCTTTGGCTTATTTTGGCCAGATCCACAGGACAAACATCTGGACATGAAGTGAAGCCAAAATAAAGCAGCCCCCATTTTCCTTTGAGAGGCCCAGACAAATAAACCTCTTTTGATTGATCATTAATAAATTCTAAACTCTCAGAAATAGATTTCGCCTCGGGGTAAAGGGAGGCGGCTGGAGCGACAGATTCTTTTAGCTTGTCAATGTTTGGACTGCCTCCAAAATACCAATAACCTAAAACGATTACTACAACCACAAAAACCAATGAAAAGAGTTGCGAGGTTTTATTCATTTCGATCTTAAAGAGTCCAAAAAAGCAAACATTATACTTTTAATTTTATTGGTTTTTATATACTTTGTGTGCCAGCCCAAGCAGGCTTAGTAGCAACCCAAGCGCTACTGCGTTATGAAGAACGGCGACTAGCATCGGGAGAGAAAAAACCACATTTAAAATACCCAATATAACCTGCGTAGTTAGAGCTAGAATTACTAACACTAAATTTCCCTTTAGAGCTGGGTAGTCTTTAAAGCAAAATATTAATAATACCGAAGCAAAAGTAACTATAAGAGCTCCGAGCCTATGAAGCATCTGAATAGCACTCCTTGTATGATGCTCGAGAACCCCAAATTCATAATCCACACCGAGCGGACCCCAAAAAAAGACTTTTTCAAAACTCATATTGTCAGGCCACCACTCGCCTAAACAGGTAGGAAAATATTCGCCGCAGGAAAGTGCGGCGTAGTTAGAGCTAGTCCATCCTCCTAAGAAGATCTGGACAAGCAAAAGAATAATCGTTAGAAGTAATACTGCTTTATGTCGTTTTAAAATATGCTGGTTAAATTTTTGACGAAGTTTTTGATTTTGTAAAAGCCAAAAAAGAAGGGCTGTCGTAGTAAACCCACCCATTAGATGCATCGAAACAATGCCGGGATGGACAAGCTGGGTTACCGTCCACATTCCCAGCGCCCCCTGAAATAAAACAAGTAAAACCAGAGCAGCCGGCAGCGCCAATGATTGAGGTCTTGGGGTTTTTCGAAAGGCGGTAAAAAAGAACAGTACTACAATAAAAAGACCAAGCGAAGAGGCGGCATATCTATGAATCATTTCTTTCCATGCCTTCGCAGGTTCGAGGGGTCTTTCGTACTCGCTTGATGCAACATCGGGGACCAATAATTCGCCATAACAACCGGGCCAGTCTGGACATCCCAGCCCAGCATCAGCGAGACGGGTATATGCACCGAGCACAACAACAACAACCGCCAATAAAAGTGCAACATTGAGAGTTTTTAAGTACATATCTTAGATAACCCTAGAAAATTTAGTGAACATTTTATACAAATAGCGGCATCATTATCTAAGCTCTGCCAAAAAGCGTCAAGCTCAATAAAATAATGCCGTGAAAAAAATCTATTGAATTAAGTGAATTTTTTACAACAATGAACAAACCTAAATTATAATAGCCCTATTTATAGTAGGTGTAATGTTGTTTGCTAGTTACGACGTTTCATAGCTTATCGCAAAATAGAAAGAAAAATTCACCTGAGATTGAGAAAAAATCTGAATTATTGCTTGGTAAAAAAACAATAAACAGGTATCATACAACACACTTTTTTTATTCAAATAATGGCATTTTTGGAGGACCTATGAGAAAGTTATTGTCGTTAATGGGCATATCAACTGCGTTAATGAGCTCAAAATCTGCGCTTGCAGAATATGGACTAAACATGACGCAAGGTGTTACATCCACCAGCCAAGACATTTATGACTTGCATATGTTGATTTTTTGGGTGTGCGTTGTGATTGGTGTTGTCGTGTTTGGGGCGATATTTTATTCAATCATTTCATTCAGAAAATCACAGGGCGCAAAGGCAGTGCATTTTCATGAAAGCACTACGATTGAGCTCATTTGGACAGGCATTCCAATTTTAATATTGATAGCAATGGCAATTCCCGCCTCTAAAGTTCTAATTGATATCGAGACACTTGACAAGGCCGACATGACAGTGAAGATTACTGGCCACCAATGGAAGTGGCAATATGAATATCCCGAGCAAGGCATTGGCTATATCTCTAACCTCGCACAGACATCAAAAGACGCTATAAACTCCGACAAAAAGCCAGAAAATTACCTGCTAGAGGTTGACAATCCTTTGGTTCTTCCGGTTGATACCAAAATTCGTTTTCTGATTACCTCTAGTGATGTTATTCATAACTGGTGGGTTCCAGAGTTAGCTGTCAAACAGGATGCAAACCCTGGCTTTATAAACGACTCATGGACCGAGATTGCTAAAGAGGGCACCTATCGCGGACAATGTGCTGAGTTGTGCGGCAAGGATCACGGCTTTATGCCAATTGTGGTTGAAGCGGTTTCAAAAGATGCATTTGCTGCCTGGGTTGCTAGTCAGAAGGCTGAGGAAGAAGCTGCCACTGCTAGTGCAACAAAAACCTGGAGTGAAGAGGAATTGATGTCGAGCGGTGAAAACATTTATAATGCCAACTGTTCAGGCTGCCACCAGAAGGACGGCTCTGGTATACCTGGCGTCTTTCCTGCAATGAGCGGCTCAGACATTGCCAATGGTCCAGCTGCTGACCATCTCGATATTGTTATCAATGGCAAGGGCGGCATGCCAGCATTTAAGATGCTGGGTGATTCCGACCTCGCCTCAGTTATTACATACGAAAGAAGAGCCTTTGGCAATAATGGTTCAGTTGTTCAACCATCAGATGTTACATCTGCACGTTAATTTAAGGAGAAAGCATGAATAATACTGCAGCACACGACGATCATCACGGACCTGAAAAAGGACTGTTAAGATGGATTAAAACAACCAACCACAAAGATATTGGAACTCTCTACTTGTGGTTCGCTTTCGCGATGCTAATAGTTGGAGGGGCTCTTGCAATGGGTATCCGTGCCGAACTATTACATCCTGGACTTCAACTCATGGATCCACATTTCTTTAACCAGCTTACAACTATGCACGGTTTAATCATGGTTTTTGGAGCCATTATGCCGGCTATGGTCGGACTTGGTAATTGGTTAATTCCGATGATGGTGGGTGCGCCAGATATGGCGCTACCACGACTGAACAACTGGAGTTTCTGGATTTTGCCTTTTGCTGCCTTGATCCTGGTAAGCACCTTTTTTATGGAGGGCGGTGCGCCGGCTTTTGGATGGACATTTTATGCCCCACTCTCAACAGCGTTCGCTCCAGACTCAACTGACTTCTTTATATTTGCAGTCCACCTATTAGGTTTTTCTTCAATTATGGGCGCGATCAATATTATCGCCACTGTTCTAAATATGCGTGCTCCAGAAATGAGGCTAATGGACATGCCATTGTTCGTATGGACTTGGCTCATAACTTCATTCTTGCTCATTGGTGCGATGCCAGTATTGGCTGGCGTAGTAACGATGATGCTAACCGATCGTAATTTTGGTACCGCATTTTTTGACGCGACTGGTGGCGGTGATCCGGTAATGTTCCAGCACATTTTCTGGTTCTTTGGCCATCCTGAGGTTTATATTATGATACTGCCGGCGTTCGGCATCATTTCTCATATCCTTCCTACGTTTGCACGCAAACCACTATTTGGTTATTCGTCGATGGTATACGCCACAGCCTCGATCGCCTTCTTGTCATATATCGTTTGGGCGCACCACATGTTCTTGACCGGGATGCCTGTCGCTGGTGAGCTCTACTTTATGTACGCGACGATGTTGATTGCGGTTCCAACAGGGGTGAAGGTCTTTAACTGGGTCGCTACCATGTGGAAAGGCTCGTTGACTTTTGAGGCGCCAATGTTATGGGCGCTGTCTTTTGTTTTCTTGTTTACAATAGGTGGATTTTCAGGACTAATGCTTGGTATAGCGCCTGCAGACATTCAGTACCATGACACATATTTTGTGGTTGCGCACTTTCATTATGTTCTTGTAACGGGATCCTTGTGGGCAATCATTGCGGCTACCTTGTACTGGCTGCCAAAATGGGTAGGCAAAATGTACAATGAAAAATTAGCTAAGATTCATTTTTGGTGGGCAATGATTTCTGTCAACGTATTATTCTTCCCACAACACTTCTTGGGTCTTGCAGGGATGCCACGCCGTATTCCTGACTACTCATTACAGTTTGCTGACTTTAACTGGATTTCATCGATCGGCGCATTTGCGTTTGGACTGTCGTTTATATTGTTTATCTATATAGTTGTTGATTGTATTCGTAATGGTGAGCCGACTAACGAACGCCCATGGTATAGCGCTAAAGGTCTTGAGTGGACGCTTTCTTCACCAGCAGCATACCACAGTTTTAATACGCCACCAAGCCGTGCCCAGATACTTGAAGAGTCTCAGCACAGTTAATGGCTAATAATAAAAATAACGGCGCCGTCCTGACAGCATTGTTGGTAGGCGCAATTGCGATAGGAGTATATGTAGCGACCATTATGCTTAATGGTTGATATGGAAAGAAAAAAAATAACAAAAGGGTTTTGGATTAAACTCGTTTCAGTGCCCATTTTGATGTTCTTTTTTGCTTATGCGATGGTTCCGATTTATGACGTTTTTTGTGAAATAACTGGGTTTAACGGAACAACAGGCAGGATTGAAAAAGAGCAACGATATGAATTTAACGAAGAGCGAATAGTTGAGGTAAGTTTTTTTGCATCAACTATGCCAGGTTTTCCGGTCCAGTTTGGGCCAAAAGTTAAATCTATAGAGGTGGTGCCAGGCAAGTTTTATACAACAAGTTATATTGCCAAAAACACCACAGACCAAATTGTAGTTGGTCAAGCTATACCGAGTGTCGCACCAACAGATGCAGCACTTTATTTTAAAAAATTGGAATGCTTTTGTTTTAATAGGCAGGAGTTCAAACCAAATGAAGAACTTGAGATGGTTCTTCGATTTGTGATTGATCCTGAAATGGATGAAGACATTAGGGATGTTAGTTTGTCTTATAATTTTTTCAAATTAGATAGTTAAAGAGAGGAAAAGAAATGAGCAATCAAGATTATTATGTACCTCACGGCACTTACTGGCCAATTATTGGTTCGATAGGAATCAGTACGCTTTTTGTGGGCTTTGCAAACCTAATGCACGATGTTAGTTGGGGAGGTCCTGTGATGGGACTGGGGGGAACAATCGTTATCTTTATGTTGTTTGGTTGGTTCGGCACAGTGGTCAAAGAAAGTGTCGGCGGTATCTACAACAAACAGGTTGACAGGTCTTTCCGTTGGGGAATGAGCTGGTTTATTTTTTCTGAGGTGATGTTCTTCGCCGCCTTCTTTGGGGCCCTTTTCTATGCTAGAGTAATTAGCGTTCCATGGCTAGGAGGCGCAGGCAATAATCTGTTTACGCCAGAACTTTGGGAGGGCTTTAAAGCTGCCTGGCCTTTGATTAGTACGCCTGGCGCTATTGGTCAAAACGGCACTGAGTTTTCTGTAGGCTTTGAGTTGGTTGATGCCTGGGGATTGCCGGCACTTAACACAGCCCTACTTCTCTCCTCTGGAGTTACGATTACCTATGCGCATCACGCATTAAGAAACGGCCATCGCAACGCTTTAATTGCTTGGATGGTTGCAACAATCGCCCTGGGTGTTTTGTTTTTAGGATTCCAGATTACGGAGTATGGACACGCTTACCATGAAGGCTTAAAGCTTACCTCTGGTATTTATGGCTCAACCTTTTATTTGTTGACTGGCTTTCATGGTTTTCACGTAACGGTTGGAGCAATCATGTTGACGGTTATTTTGTATCGTATTCAAAAAGGTCACTTCAGTTCTGAGAATCACTTCGCCTTTGAAGGAGTGGCCTGGTACTGGCACTTTGTTGACGTAGTATGGTTAGGGCTATTTATTTTTGTTTACTGGATATAATTATTATTAAGAGGTTTAATAA
>Ga0208409_1000794_pt1 | contig 13443 bp, 12 predicted proteins | sample ETNtaG_29_FD_185784 | JGI IMG/M metagenome (GOLD analysis project Ga0208409, IMG submission 185784) | Marine microbial and viral communities from oxygen minimum zone, Eastern Pacific Ocean - ETNP201406SV201 (SPAdes) (version 2) | ecosystem: Environmental > Aquatic > Marine > Oceanic ...
CTTGCTCAACGTGAATTAGCACTAGAATACGAACGGAAAGGGTTGTATTCAAAATCTAAGGATATTTACCTCCGATTAATCGGAAGTAATCCTTCAGTTGCCGATTATCACTATTTTCTCGGATCACTTTATTCGAAAATGGGCCAGCACCACAAAGCACGTTTCGCCTATGAAGAAGCGCTTGAAATTGAACCCAATCATATCGGAACAATCAATGCTCTCGCACTCTATTCCGGCGAACCTCAGGGAGACAAGATGGCGCAAGACCTCTTTAGTAAAGCCGCCGCAGTAGAGCCTGATGGTCCAGCTAGCCTGTTGAATCTCGTCCGGGAGAGTCTGGAGCGAAGCTCTTATGAAGAAGCTCTTTCCCTCGCAAACAATGGTGTATCTCGTTATCCTGATAACCACATTTTTCCATATTTGGAAGGTCAAGCTTACGAGAATCTTGGTGAATTTGAGCAAGCAAAGAAATCGTATAAAACAAGCCTGTCAATGGACAGAAACGATCCAACCGCTGGAGTTGCTTTAGGAAATCTTTACTATAATCAAGGTAATTTCCTTTATGCAGCTGTTACGTACGACAATGTTTTACCGGTTGTACCTCAAGATACAAAATTAAGGTTTAAGCAAGGATTGAGCTACTTTAAAGCGTTTGAATGGAGCAAAACCGCTGCTGCATGGGAAGATCTTTTGATATACGCACCGAATCATCCTGAGGTTCGTCTTCTTTTGCCTCAAGTGTATTATATCATGAGCAACGAATACAATCGCAGCGGATATACCGATTTGGGGCGACAAGCTTTCGCCAATGCACTGGCAGTAAATCCCAATACCCACGATTGGCTGTCAAAAGCTTTGCGGACTTCCGGGGAATATTATAGAGAGAACGGACTTTACCGGGAAGCTCTCCGTTCATATCAAGATGCCATCGATATAGATCCTGGTGACCCAGAACATTACAACGGCCTAGGTATCACTTATTGGCACATGGGTGAGAAAGAAATGGCTGCCGCTGCATGGCAGAAAAGCCTCCTTATCCAGCCGGATGAGAATAGTGCTCAAGGTTGGCTAATCATAGCCAACCGGGGCAATTCTTAAACCGTATTATCTGCTGATTAACTTCTATAAAATTCTTATCTAGCATGACTGTTTTCAGGTTATCTAATATTTGGTTTACTCTCTTCGTTTTAATGTTTGCTCTCTATCCTTCGATAATAACTGCTGCAGATAAAACCGGAGATGAAGTTGTTTGGCAAGGTATAAGCGCTTTCTATAATGAAGAATTTGATGAAGCGGTGGAAGTTTTAACTAAAGCACGGAATGACTTTCCCGAACATCCAACAGTTCACCTTGTCTGGGCTGTATCTCTCTGGCTCCGTGCTCAAGCCAAGGATGGTTATAAAGTGGCTCACACAGCTTTGGAGAAGTCGAGTGCTGAAATCATTCCTGTATATCAGCAATTGCTGAAAAAGTATCCTCGCGATCCGGATTATCAGCTGAATATGGCAACTACGCAGGGATTGCTGGCAAGAGTTGCATTGGGTAAAAAAGATTGGCTCGGAGTGGTCTCTTCTGGTATCAAAGGATATAAAGGAGCAAGGGCTGTACACCAGAATCATCCGGAAATATATGATTCTTATCTCCCTCTAGGAGTGCTCAATTATTATGTGGGCCGTAGTTCATCTGCTGTGCAAGTTTTAGGAAATATTTTTGGAATAGAAGCCAACTCAGACATTGGTCTTCAGCAAATTAATTTGGCAGTGGAGAAAGGAGAATATGCACGAGTTGAAGCGACTTCAATTTTGGCCTATATCTATCTCTGGATTCAGGATGATCCCCAATTAGCATTGATTTATTGCGACAAACTTAGAAGTGAATTCCCGAAAAGCGCCTACTATCATCATATTTATACAGAAGCTCTTCTTCAGTTGAAGCGTTTGGACGAAGCCGAAATGAGCCTGGCTGTTACTCAGAAAATGGCTGATGATAATCTTCCAGCATCAAAAAAGGCTTGGCAGCCAACGTTGAAATACCAACGGGCACTATTGAATTTTCATCTTGGAGATCTGGATGAAGCCCTGAAACTTGTATCTGCGTCCATTAACGATTTCAACGCGGAATTAGACACACCTCTAGGTTATGGCTACCTATTAAGAGGGATGATTTACGATCTGAAAGGTAATCGGCGGAAAGCGATCGCAAATTATCAGGCAGCAGTTAAATTAGAAAACTATACAACTGCTGTTACGAAGGCGAAGCGGTATTTAAAGGAACCTTATCAAAAGTAGTCATTTCCGTTGGCTTTCTCTGAACCTCATTATAACTTCGATTTAATGTAATGGAATCAACTGCACCTATAACGCGTCGGAAAACCAGTCAAGTCATGGTGGGAGACATCCCAATCGGAGGCGGAGCACCCATTTCTGTCCAGTCTATGACGACTACTAAAACTCACGATGTTTCGGCTACACTTCAAGAGATCGAACGGCTGGAAGAGGCAGGATGTCAGATCATCCGCGTTACTGTGCCTGACGAGCCAGCTGCCAAAGCGCTGCCTGAAATCAAAAAGCGAATGACCGTACCTTTGGTGGCTGATATTCACTTTGACTATAGAATGGCTCTGCATGCCGTGGATGCCGGCGCGGATAAAATACGAATTAATCCAGGCAACATCGGCAGCCGCGATAGAGTGGAAGAGGTGTTGAAGAAGGTGAAAGGTGCAGGACTTCCTATCCGGATCGGTGTAAATGCCGGTAGTTTGGAGAAAGATCTCTTGGAACAATACGGTTATCCTACTGCCGAAGCGATGGTTGAGAGCGCTCGCCGCCACATCAATATTTGCAGTGAGTTCGAATTTGAGGATATCATTGTTTCGCTGAAATCATCCGATGTTCGGCTAATGATAGATTCAAACAGACTGTTCGCAGAACATTTCGACTATCCACTCCATCTTGGAGTTACTGAAGCCGGCCCCTTAAAAAGTGGTACGGTAAAATCTGCAGCTGGAATGGGAACACTCTTGGCTGACGGAATCGGCGACACAATCAGAGTAAGCTTGACTGACGATCCCGTTGAAGAAGTACATGTGGGATTTGAGATTTTGAAATCACTTGGATTGGCGTCAAAAGGTGTTACTATTATTTCCTGTCCGACATGTGGTCGCTTGGAAGTAGATCTGTTTAAAATTACAGGAGAAATGGAAGAAAAACTGAAGGATGTGAAAGAGCCCATGACACTCGCATTAATGGGGTGTGCTGTAAATGGTCCCGGAGAAGCGACTCATGCTGATATAGGTATTGCATTTGGTAAGGGAGGCGGGTTACTTTACAAAGATGGAAAGAAATTAGAAAAAGTTAAAGAAAATGAAGCAGCTTCACGTCTTTTAGAAATAATCAAAACAGATAAGAAGGAAAACAACAAAAAGGTGTAGACTTATGAAGAAATTCATCATCTCACTCCTGATGATCTCAGGAATTGGACTGGCACAAAATGACCCTTCACCACTGGTTCTTTATTGGAAGACATTGGATAAGGGAGAGAAAGCAGTTTTCTTGATGGCTTACCTTACTCAAGTGCACGAAACTCATGACGAAATGATTGCAGAAACCGGCCATGGACGAATGACAAAGTGGTTTTTTGAAAATCAGGCTGAAACAGCTTATAAGATTCTTGTTGAGTTGGAACAGACTGATATTTCAAAATTCGTACATTGGATTGATGAATATTACAGTGAGAAAGTTTTTGCAAGCCGACCGTTTCATGAAGCTTTAGACTATGCATTTGTTTTTTCACAGCAGAAGGGGACGACGATGACGGAGAAAATCGAGAGCCTTCTGGGAGAAATTGAAGAGAGCGGTGGATTGAAAAAGATTCAGGATGATTAACAGGAGTGAAATTTTTTGTTCCCAAAATCATTATTGAATGGCGATCCATCTTTCGTGAAGGCGGTGTTAAACTGCTTATTCGACGGAAAGGGTGGAGCATAGTTTTTCTTTTTTTGATATTTTATTTAATTCGTGACAGTTTTCTTTATATTCTGATTCCATACCTTGCTGTAAATGGAATTATCACCTGTTCATACTTCTAACCGATGCATGCCAGAGTTTTTAGCAGCGCCATTCTGGGCATTGATGCCTATCCGGTCGAGATTGAAGCCAATCTCACGCCTACGCCAAAACCACAGTTCATTACAGTAGGTCTGCCGGAAGGTGCTGTAAAAGAGAGCAAGGAGCGAGTAATAGCTGCCATCAGGAATTCCGGTTTCAACTATCCCAATAAGAAAACCGTTATCAATCTTGCGCCGGCAGATATCAGGAAAGAAGGGAGTGCCTTTGATCTTCCCATGGCAATCGGCATTCTTGCCGCTCTTGGACAAGTAAAACCAGATTACCTGGACAAATTGTGGCTATTAGGTGAGTTGGCATTGGATGGATCTCTCCGTCCCATACGGGGAGCATTACCAATTGCTATCTCTGCTTCCAATCAAGGTGTGAAAGGAATCGTTCTTCCTGAACAGAATGCAAAGGAAGCGGCAGTGGCTGAAGGTGTGAAAGTGGCCGGATTTGAAACACTAAGGGATGTTGTCTCTATGTTAAACGGTGTAGCTGAAACCGCACCAACCAAAGTTGATCTCGCCACTCTTTTTAAAGAAAACCTAAACTATCCGGTAGATTTTGAAGAAGTCCGCGGACAGGAACATGTGAAACGTGCATTGGAAGTAGCAGCGGCGGGCGGGCACAATGCCATTCTCATCGGACCGCCGGGATCGGGCAAAACCATGCTGGCAAAGCGGCTTCCCACAATTCTACCTCACCTGACCTTAGAGGAGGCGTTGGAGACCACGAAAATTCACTCTGTGGCCGGTGTCCTCTCCAGCGATACTGGACTGGTGGCAATACGGCCGTATCGGGCACCGCATCATACTATCAGTGATGCTGGACTTATCGGCGGAGGTACTATCCCTAAGCCGGGGGAAGTGAGTCTTGCCCACCACGGTGTTCTTTTCCTAGACGAATTAGCTGAATTCCAGAAGAATGTGCTTGAGGTCATGCGGCAGCCGCTTGAAAACGGGGAAGTGACAATTTCTAGAGCGGCAGTTTCTGTTACCTACCCGTCTAATTTTCAACTCATGGCTGCTACCAATCCGTGTCCCTGCGGATATGCTACTGATCCTAACAATGAATGCACCTGCACACCTCAGATGATCCAGAAATACATGAGCCGTATCTCCGGACCTCTTCTTGACAGAATTGATCTTCACGTAGAAGTGCCGGCTGTACCGTACACGGATTTAACAGAAAAGCCGAAAGGTGAACGATCGGATAAAGTTCGGAAACGTGTGGAAAAAACCCGGGATGTTCAACTGAAACGATTCAGTTCGATTCCTAAAAAATACTGTAACGCCCACATGGGGACGAGCGACATCCAAAAATATTGTCGAATTGACAAAAGCGGCAGTAAGCTATTAAAGACCGCCATGGAAAAACTGGGGCTTTCTGCACGGGCTTATGATCGAATTCTCAAAGTCTCTCGAACAATAGCTGACCTCGAAAGAGAAGAGAATATTCTTCCTCAGCATTTGAGTGAGGCAATTCAGTACCGGAGTCTTGACAGGAAGTTGTGGCTATGAAGTTTTTTGGAAAAGGGAAAAAGCGACTCTTTAAAGGATTTGGCATCGTCCGACTTGTTTTTCGAGTTCTATTATATATGATCATAGCTGTATTCATTTTTAGTGTTGGGTCCGTTCTATTTCTTCACGCTCCGGACGTTGAACCGGCTCCATACGCTCCGCCAGTTGCGCCCAAGATGGAAGGAGCTTTAAGAGAAAACAGTGCACTTAGTGATGTTCAGCTTCTGGCGAAAGGTAAACTGAACGGTCCGGAAGATATTGCTGTGGACAACGATGGAACCGTTTACTCTGGTCTCGAAGACGGCAGGATTGTGAAAATATCTCCCGAAGGTGATGTGAAGTCGTTTGCAGAAACAGGCGGACGTCCTCTGGGGCTTCAGTGGGGACCTCGCGGAGATCTTATTGTGGCGGATGGTGTTCGTGGGCTTTTGAGTGTTAATCCGAAAGGAGAGGTTACTGTCTTGGTCCCGCGAGCGGAAACAGTTCCGCTGGAATTGGCCGATGACCTGGATGTTTCCAGCAGTGGATTAATCTACTTCTCGGACGCCACAGGACCGGAAGTGCAGATGGATTATTACCAAGACCTAATGATTCATCGACCAATGGGCCGGCTCCTTCGCTTCGATTACTATACCGATGAACTGGAAGAACTATTGACTGGTCTGTACTTCGCCAATGGAGTAGCCTTATCGCCGGATGAAGATTTTGTACTTGTGAGTGAGATGAGCGAATACAGAATCACACGACTGTGGCTGAAAGGCCCGAGAAAGGAAGAAAGCGAAGTTTTCGCCGACAATCTTCCCGGTTTTCCTGATGGAATTTCTGGAGATGGTGATGGAAATTACTGGGTAGCTTTGGTATCTCCCCGTATGTGGTTTGTGGATAACATTGTGCTTCCCAATCTCTGGCTCAGAAAGCTGCTGATGCATTTCCCTAAGTGGACTCGCTTGAGCGGATCATCCTACGGACTCATAATTCAGCTCAATAGCGAAGGTGAAATCGTCGAAAGCTTGCACGACCCTTCCGGCAAAAGTCTATCAGGTATTACCAATGTGGTTGAGCGGGAGGAAAAGCTCTACATTGGAACATTAGAAGGTGATGCTATCGGCGTGTATGACAGAGAATAAGGTGGCTCCTAATTTGATATTATGAGACGTCTATTCTATCCCCTGGCTTCAACAGTATTGTTCTTCTCCTGCGCAAAAGTTCTAGTCGAGCATGAGATTACTCTTGATGAGAGCCGGGAAATCCATCAATACCTGAAAAGCGGAAAAGATTCTACTTTGGTAATGAAAACGGTTTACGACAGTACCGACAACAAGATCGAAGAATCACATTTCGAGGATTTGAAGCTTGAAGGTGAGTATGCTATTTGGTATCCTAGTGGCAACAAATCCTCAGTTCAATATTATAAGAAGGGTTTGCTGAATGGTGAATCGTCTTGGTGGAGTGATGCAGGAGTGCTGGATTCACAGAAAGTATATAAGGATGGATTGCTGGATGGAGAAGTTATAATCAATTTCGAAAGTGGCAAGCTTAGATCTAAAGCACATTACAAAAAGAATCTCCTCAATGGTGATAAGGAATGGTGGAATGAGGAAGGAGTACTCGATTCGCAGAAAGTGTATAAGGACGGATTGCTGGATGGAGAAGTTATAATCAATTACGAAAGTGGCAAGCTTAGATCTAAGGCACATTACAAAAAGAATCTCCTCAATGGTGATAAGGAATGGTGGAATGAGGAAGGAGTACTCGATTCGCTGAAAGTTTACAAAAATGGCATCCAAAACGGACTGGAGAATTACTGGTTTTCCAATGGTCAGATGAAGTCCACAGTTAAGTACTCCAAAGGGAATAAGAGCGGAAAGATGACCATTTGGAATGAGGAAGGTAATCGAATTGAACTTCGTAAGTATAAGGAAGGACAGCTGGATGGTAAATTACTTAAATGGTATCCAATCGGTCAGCAATCTTCTGAAGAGAAATACAAGGAAGATCTGAAGCAAGGTACCTCAACGTATTGGCACGAGAATGGTAATCTTTCCAGGGAAGATGAATTCGAAGATGACCTCCTTCACGGTACTTCAACATTGTGGGCCGAGTATGGCGAGAAGACGATGGAACTTGAATATCTTGACGGGTCTCTTAATGGTAAGAGCATAGAATTTTACAGTAAAGATCGTGTTTTTGTTGAGACAGATTATGTTATAGATTTAAAACACGGTGCTAGAATTCAATATGCACCCTCAGGTATAATGACTCGCCATGAGTTATTCTTGGAAGATGTCCCTGTCTCTTACATCTCTTGGGATCAGGAAGGGACTATTCGGGAGATTCGTATTATAATTGAAAACGAAACAGTATGGCAGGCGAGTTGGGACAAACATAAGCGTCGACCCAATCCGGATCGGTGGAGGGAGAAGACACGCGTCAAGAAGGAGTGGCATAAAAACGGGCGGGTTGCCGTAGAAAGAGATTTGCTAGGGAAGAAAAAGCACGGAGCAGAAATTCAATTTTATGGAAATGGTGCACTTCAAAGAATCTCTTTATTCCAGAAAGATGAAATTATTGCTCTGTTGGGTTGGGATAATAAGAATCGACTGAATGCAGCTGAAATCTTTAATGAAGGCGAAATGATCTGGGCAATGGAGGAATAAAGACAAATTGTGTAGGGGAAATAGTGAGGTTTCGTAAATTCTCACCAACTTAAGGAGATATTATGAATTGGGGTAATTTTGAACCGTATGTAACACCGCTTGCAATTTTTGCTGGATCTATCGTTTTAGGCTGGTTGTTCAAAGTTGTAATCAGCCGTCGGCTAAAAAGTTTGGCATCAAAGACAAAGTGGAAAGGTGATGATGTTGTCATATCAGCATTTCAGTCTTCGATTCTATATTGGTTTATTTTAGGTGGTTTGTATCTTGCTATAGATCGGTTGCCAAAACAAGTTGCTCTAGATGAAACAGCAATTAATACAATCCAGACAGCCATTCTTGTATTATTTATTTTGTCTCTTTCTTCCGCATTGTCTCGTATTGCAGTAGGCTTGATGGAGATGTATGCCGAAAGTACTGACGGTGCATTTCCATCCACCAGTATGTTTACAAACTTGGCGAAAATATTCATAATGACCATCGGACTGCTGGTTGTTTTTCAGACTCTTGGAATTTCCATCACACCTGTCTTGACTGCCCTCGGTATTGGAGGTCTTGCCGTATCTTTGGCGCTAAAGGATACACTATCTGATCTCTTTGCTGGTCTTCATATTATTCTCTCCCGTAAGCTAAAACCCGGTGATTTAGTAGAGTTGGAAACTGCTCAACGCGGGACTGTAGACAATATTTCCTGGAGACAGACGACTCTTCGGGATAGGAGAAATAATCTGATAGTCATTCCCAATGGTAAACTGTCAACTGCCATCATGACCAATTACGATGTACCTGGTAAGAACATGGTTGTACGAATCACTTGCGGTGTCGCTTACGATAGTGATCTGGAAAAAGTCGAGCAAGTTGTAAATGATACAGCCCGTCATGTTGCAGATACAACTCCTGGTGGAGTCCCAGATTCGAATATTGGGATGATTTTTACGAATTTTGGAGAATCCAGCATAGATTTTAAGGTCTCTATGCAGGCGGAAGATTATAGTGGGCAGTGGACTGTCTCTCACGAATTCATTAAACAGTTACACAAACGTTTCAATGAAGAAGGTATCGAGATACCTTTCCCAATTCGAACGGTTTATCAAAAAAGTTAAAGTACTACTGTTCGATTGTTTGGGATTATTGATTTGTTAGTAAGGATAATCTATTGAAACTTAAAATTAAAGCGTTTAACGATTCAGTTTCCTATATGTACAAACATCACGGCCATTTTCATGAAGGAGATGCTGGGCTTGATCTATTTATCCCTGAAGAAATTACAATTCCGCCTCATGAAACTGTTCCTCTTCCGTTATCAATATCTTGTGAATCGGAAGGGAATATCCCCTATCTGATGATTCCGCGATCCAGTATCTCCAAGACTCCGTTGAGGATGAGCAATTCTATCGGACTAATTGATGGCGGTTATAGAGGAGAACTGACTGCCTGCTGCGATAACATCAGCGATGAACCTTATACCGTAAAAGTGGGTCAGCGGCTGTTTCAGATTGTGGCTATGGATGGCTCGCCTATTGAATTAACACTTGTTGATGAGTTAAGTGATTCGAGCAGAGGAAAAGGTGGATTTGGCAGTACCGGAACCTGAATCATCCTTCATCCTTAAAGTACTTATTTACTTTGATTTAACATTTTAGCACTCTGTGTAATAAAGTGCTAAAAAAGCTTGTGAACTGTCTTTTATAGGTAATAACTTTCCATGCTCAAAACAATCAAGTTTTAATTCAGTAATAGTTAAGGTAAGGAGAGTTAGTAAAATGGCGTTAAAAGTAAAGCCTTTATCAGATCGGATTGTAGTTCGACAAGCTGATGCCGAAGAGATGTCTTCAGGTGGAATCATTTTACCGGATACTGCACAGGAGAAACCGCAGCAGGGTGAAGTGATGTCTGTCGGACCCGGTAAAGTAGCTGACAATGGTGAACTGATCAAAATGAGTCTAAAAGTTGGTGACCGTGTGTTGTACGGAAAATATTCCGGAACGGAAGTAACCATTGATGGTGAAGAATATGTATTCATGCGCGAGAGTGATATTCTCGCGATCCTGTAAATAAGTAAACGTTAGGAGGAGTAATTAGTTATGGCCAAAGACATTCGATTTGATTCTGAAGCACGTAATGCCCTCAAAGCCGGTGTTGACAAACTTGCAAATGTAGTAAAAGTGACACTGGGACCAAGAGGACGAAACGTGGTAATAGATAAGAAGTTCGGCGGACCTACATCCACAAAAGATGGAGTGACAGTGGCGAAGGAAGTTGAACTTGAAGATTACCTTGAAAATATGGGTGCCCAAATGATAAGGGAAGTGGCTTCAAAAACGTCTGATGTTGCAGGTGACGGAACCACTACAGCCACGGTTATTGCTCAGGCAATCATCCGCGAAGGGTTAAAAAATGTGGCTGCCGGTGCCAATCCTATGGATGTCAAACGTGGCATTGATGCTGCGGTGAAAGTAGTTGTTGAAGAGTTGCACGCACAGAGTAAAGAGCTTCCGGGTAAGACTGAAATCGCCCAGGTAGCCAGAATCTCTGCCAACAATGATTCTGAGATTGGTGACCTGATTGCAGATGCCATGGAGAAAGTTGGCAAAGACGGAGTTATCACTGTGGAAGAAGCAAAGAGTACTGACACTTCACTCGAAGTTGTCGAAGGGATGCAGTTCGACCGTGGTTATCTCTCTCCTTACTTCATTACCGATTCGGAGTCCATGGAGACTGTTTTGGAAGATGTTTATCTTCTGATCCACGACAAGAAGATCAGCAATATGAAGGATCTTCTACCCATTCTGGAGAAAGTGTCTCAGGCCGGTAAAAGCCTGCTTATTTTAGCAGAGGATATTGAAGGCGAAGCTCTGGCAACCCTCGTTGTCAATAAACTCCGTGGAACGATAAAAGTGTGCGCTGTCAAAGCACCCGGTTTCGGTGACCGTCGGAAAGAGATGCTGCAGGATATTGCAGTTATCACTGGCGGAACAGTTATTTCTGAAGATCAAGGTTATAAGCTGGAAAATGCTACAATTTCCTATCTCGGAGAAGCTGGACGAGTCGTCATCGATAAGGACAATACCACAATAGTATCAGGTTCTGGTGAGGTTGACATGATCAAAGCTCGTATTAATGAGATCAAAGTTCAGGTTGATAAATCCTCATCCGATTACGACAAAGAGAAACTGCAGGAGCGTCTTGCAAAACTCTCCGGTGGTGTTGCAGTTCTGAATGTGGGCGCCGCTACGGAAATAGAAATGAAGGAAAAGAAAGCACGCGTCGAAGACGCCCTTCACGCCACCAGAGCTGCAGTTGAGGAAGGAATCATCCCCGGTGGAGGAGTCGCACTCCTTAGAACGCTGACAAAACTGAACAAACTAAAGACTACTGATGAACAGATGATCGGAGTTAGAATCGTCATTCGTTCTCTTGAAGAACCTGTTCGGCAGATTGCTGCCAACGCAGGTCATGAACCTTCAATTGTTGTACAGAAGATCATGGATGGCAAAGGAGACTTCGGTTTTGATGCCCATAAGGAAGAGTACGTGAATATGATCGGTGCTGGAGTTATTGATCCGACCAAAGTGACGCGAGTTGCTGTGGAAAACGCAGCCTCTATTGCCGGACTTATGTTGACGACGGAAGCTATCATAGCTGATATTCCTGAAAAGGAAGCGATGCCACCTATGCCTGATCCTGGCATGGGCGGTATGGGCGGAATGATGTAAATTTGGAATCTTCCGAAAATGGAAAGCCCTTTTGCCTTTCGGCAGAAGGGCTTTTGTTTTTATATGCATTTAACAATCTATCAATCTTGACTATCCGTGTTCCCTCGACTAAATTCATCTATCAAACACGGAGTGTGAAATGGGAAAGATAAGACTGAATCAGATGCTGTTTTACGGTTACCACGGTGCGGATGAATCCGAGCAATCCCACGGAGGTACTTTCGAAGTTGATCTGGAGCTTAAGACAACCATTCACAATGCAGGTCAGTCAGATCATCTTGAAGATACGGTTGACTATTCTGATGTCTATGCTAAAGTGCATGAAGCAGTTACCACAAAAAAACACTTTCTTTTAGAATCCCTTGCCGAAGAGATTGCAGAGTCTATTTTAGCAGAGTTTTCTGTCAACTCTGTGAAAGTGAACGTTCGGAAACCACACGCTCCCGTCAAAGGTGTTATAGGCAATGTAGAAGTAGAGATTGAAAGAAGTTCTAATGGCTGAGCCGATCAAGGCATACTTAAGTCTTGGATCTAATCTTGGCGATTCAGTCAGTCTAATGCAATCGGCGGTAGACATGCTGCACAATCAACCGTTGATCTCGGTAGAGCGACTGTCAGCTTTTTATCGAACAGAACCTGTGGATGCTCCTAGGCAGTCGGATTTTATCAACTGTGCTGTAGAGTTGACTACCAATCTAAATCCGGAATCACTTCTAACAGTTTGCTTGGATATTGAAGAGAAGTTCGGCAGAGTTCGCAGCGGAATGAAAAATACTCCTCGCACGCTTGACATCGATATCATCTTTTACAGCGATGTTCAATTGGAAACAAATACACTTAGAATTCCTCACCCTCAATATGTGAATCGCCGGTTTGTATTGGAACCATTGAAGGAAATCGCTCCGAATTTTATCTGCCCTGATACTGGTTCTACTGTCTCAGAAGCTCTCAATCATTGTGGTGATAACTCTCGAGTGAAACTGTTGGAATCAGAGGTGGCGGTTTGAAAAATCTATACTCTGTGGCCATTGAAGGTGTTATCGGCGTAGGCAAAACGAGTCTGGCCAATTTGCTTGGTGAGCATCTTGATGCTAAGCTGGTATTGGAGAAGTTTGAGGAAAATCCCTTTTTAACAGATTTTTACCGAGATCCGGAACGATATGCTTTCCAGACACAGCTATTCTTTCTACTGAGTCGTTATAGACAACAGCAGGAAACTCGCCAGACGGACATGTTCCACAAGTTGGTTATTACCGACTACATGTTTGAGAAAGATAGACTGTTTGCCTCGTTGAATCTTGATGATAATGAAATAACTCTTTACGATTCAGTGGCAAATCTTCTTCAGAAAAATGTGATTCCACCTGACCTTGTTATCTATTTGCAGGCTGATACAGGTACCTTGATGAACCGCATTCGTTCACGCCAACGAGATTTTGAGAAA
>Ga0208409_1000802_pt1 | contig 13356 bp, 16 predicted proteins | sample ETNtaG_29_FD_185784 | JGI IMG/M metagenome (GOLD analysis project Ga0208409, IMG submission 185784) | Marine microbial and viral communities from oxygen minimum zone, Eastern Pacific Ocean - ETNP201406SV201 (SPAdes) (version 2) | ecosystem: Environmental > Aquatic > Marine > Oceanic ...
CCAATTGCAACGGTCGGCATATTAATTTTTTTTTTAGCCCAATGCAATGTTGCTAAGTTGGCTTTAAAAGGTGATTTTTTTGTTGAAGATTTAAAAAACGATCCAAAAGCAATATAATTTGCTTTTACCTTTTTTGCTTTCAATGCTAAATTTTTAGAATTGTGACATGTTATTCCAATAATTTTATTTTTTCCTAAAATTTTTCTACTTTTTTTATAATTCATATCTTTTTGACCAATATGACACCCGTCCGCACCAATTTTTTTTGCAATCAAAGGTTTATCATTAATTAAAAATTTAACTTTATTTTTTCTAGCTATTTTTTTTATTTTTTTAGATATTTTTATAAGATTTTTATTGGTTATTTTTTTAAGTCTTAATTGAAAAAACTTAACTTTATTAGTTTTAAATATCATATCAAGCTCTCTATAAAACTTACTTCCCTTTATTTTCGTAGGCGATATTAAATAGATAAATTTTTTCAATTTTAGCTAAGCTGATACCTGATTTTCTAGTTTGATATTCCATTTAGCCGTAGTAGAGAGGCCATTCATTTGGGATCTATGATTAAAAATTTTTTGTGTATTACTGGTATCTTTAATATTTTTTGCCCAATTTTTCAAAGCGCTTTGTTGCAAAGCTCTTCCATAGGAAAAAGACATCAAAAAATTTGTGTCGTTAATTCTATTTATTTCATTTAAATTTTGAGTGGCTTCAATTTCGGTCTGTCCTCCTGATAAAAATGCAATTCCAGGAACTTCACTAGGTACATTTTTCTTTAAACATTTGATTGTCATTTTTGCTATTTCTAAAGAATTACTTCTATTTTTTGATTTATCTCCGGGTAATATCATATTGGGCTTTAATATGGTTCCCTTAAAATTTATTTTGTGCAAGGCCAACTCTTTATAGCATTCCTTTAAAACTTTAGAGGTTATCTCGTAGCATTTGTTGATATCGTGATGTCCGTCCATTAGCACTTCCGGTTCAATTACAGGAACCATTTTTGTTTCTTGCGCCAACGCGGCATATCTCGCTAGAGCATGTGCATTGGATTTAATAGATAGTTCAGAAGGAAATTTATCAGAAATATTGTATACCGCTCTCCACTTTGTGAATCTCGCTCCCAATTTATAATATTCTGTCAATCTTTCTCTTAATCCGTCTAGTCCTTCAGTAATTTTTTCTTCAGGTGAGCCAGCTAATTTTTTTGCACCAGTATCAACTTTGATACCCGGAATTGATCCAGAACTTTCAATTAGCTCAGGAATAGTTTTTCCAGAAGAAGTTTTTTGCTTTATTGTTTCATCATAAAGGATCACACCGCCAATATAATTTTTCATTCCTTCTGAAGAAAACAAAGTTTCTCTAAATTTAAGTCTATTTTCAGCTGTTGATTCAACATTCACGCTTGACAATCTTTTTGTCATAGTTCCGGTGCTTTCATCAGCCGCAAGTATGCCTCCGCCTTTTGCTATAATTTGTTTTGCAATTTTTTCTATTTCGTTCATAAATATTTTAATTAATTTCCAAAGCTTTTATACCAGGTAACATTTTTCCTTCAAGAAGTTCTAAAAAAGCTCCACCCGCAGTTGATAAGTAAGTAAATCCATTAGAACATTTAAATTTATTTATTGCCGCTACTGTATCACCACCTCCCGCAATAGAAATGAGAGATTTGGTTTTGGTATTATTAGATATTTTGTTTGCGATTTTTTTACTTCCTATAGAAAACTCATCAATTTCAAAATAACCGGCTGGGCCATTCCACAAAACTGTTTTTGACTTATCTATTACTTTAAATATATTTTGTAAGGTTTTTTCACCTATATCTAAAATTAAATTGTTATCACTGATTTGATCTAGGTTTTTTAGAACACCTTTTGAATTATGATTTTTTGATGTTATTACATCTTCGGGCAATATAAGATTGCAGTTATTTTTTTTAGATTGTTGAATTATATTTTCTATCAAGTTTTCTTGATTTTTTTCAAATATAGATTGCCCAATATTATAACCCTTATATTTTAAAAAAGTATTTGCCATGGCACCAACAATGACGATGTTTTGCATTTTTTTTATAAGATTAATTAAAATACCTGATTTAGTGGAAATTTTTGACCCCCCTATGATGCAAGTTATGGGTTTTTTTGCATTGTCCGTTAACATTTTTATAGCACTTATTTCTTCCAATAGCTGTTTGCCAGCGAAAGAATCAATGTGTTTTGTTATTTCACAAACAGAAGCATGAGTTCTATGAGAACATGGAAACGCCTCATTTATATATATATCACCAATTTTTGAAAGCTCCTTAGCAAAAGACGCTGAGTTTAATTCTTCTTCTTTATAAAAACGTATGTTTTCTAAGAGTAAGATTTTTCCATTAGAAATTTTTTTTGAATTTTGAATTGCTAATGAACCAATGCTTTCATTTAAAAACACCACATCCTGATTAAGATAACTGGATAATTTTTTTGCAATTGGTTTTAGAGTTAATTCTGGAACGATTTTTCCCTTGGGTCTTCCGAGATGTGCAATAATTATTATTTTTGCTTTTTTGTTTATTAGAAATTTTATAGTTGGTAAAACTTTTTCAATTCGGGAATCTTCTGTTATAGTTCCATCATTTATTGGAACATTAAAATCAACTCTTAATAAAACCCTCTTTCCCTCAATATTTAGATTTTCATCTAATTTATTTATTTTAACCATTATGTATTAAATCTTGCCGAAACAATTCGCCAAATCACACATTCTGGATGCAAAACCCCACTCATTATCGTACCAAGCAGAAACTTTTGCCATTTTGTCTTCTATCACCTTTGTTAACGTAAGATCTACTATAGCAGAGTGAGGATTATGATTGAAATCAGAGGAAACAAGAGGTTCATTATTTGTCTCTAAAATATTTTTTAGTTTTGACTTTGAAGCTTTTATAAATGAATTATTTATTTCCTCAGCTGTTAAATTTTTTGATGAAGAAAATACGAACTCCATCAAGGACACGTTGGGGGTTGGAACTCTGATTGAAATTCCTTCAATTTTTCCTTTCAGACTTGGAATAATGTCACCGAGAGATTTTGTGGCTCCAGTAGTTGTTGGCACCATTGAATTAGGAGCACTTCTCGCTCTTCTTAGATCTTTGTGTGAATTATCCAACAATCTTTGATCAGTTGTGTAAGAATGTATTGTTGTCATGAAACCTCTTTCAACTCCAAAATTTTCATCCAACACCTGTGCGACTGGAACAAGACAATTTGTGGTACAGGATGCAGCAGAAATTACCTGATCACTGGACTTTAAATTTTTTTCATTGACTCCATAAATGATACTTTTTGCACCTTGACAAGGAGCCGAAACAATAACTTTATTTGCACCAGAATTAATATGCTGTGAGGATTTTTCTTTTGTATTGAATTTGCCCGTACATTCTAAAACAATATTAACTTTATACTTTTTCCAATCTATTTTTGATATTTCATTTTCCTGGATCATGTTTATCTTTTTTTCATCAATATGAATTGATTTTTCTGAGTGGTTAATTTTTGATTTTAATTTTCCATGCACGGTATCATTAATTAACAAGAAACTACTTGTTTTAGCGTTGCTTCTATTATTAATAGCTACTACTTCTAAATCTTTTCTATTTTGTTCAATGATGGATCTAAGTATCATTCTTCCAATTCTACCAAATCCATTAATTCCAACTTTTAAAGTCATAATTATTTATTTAACATTTTTCTTGTTAATTTTACAATATTGTAACTGGTTAAACCAAAGTGTTCATATACTTTTTTATAAGGTGCACTTTTTCCAAAGTCATCTATTCCAAAGGCTATTCCATTTTCACCTATATATTTTTTCCAATAATCTGTTGTCGATGCTTCGATTGAAATTTTATATTTTGTTTCATTTAAAATTTTAGATTTATAATCTTCAGATGTCTTATCAAATAATTCATGACAAGGCATGGATATAACTTTTGAATAGATGTTTTCTGTGGCCAATTTTTGACTAACTTCTATTGCTAAATTTACTTCAGAACCAGTTGCTAATATAGTTAAATCAATTTCACTTTTTGTTCTTGATACTTCGTAGGCCCCAGGTTCACTTTTATTTTCTTCAGTAAATTCTTTTCTAACAGGGTTAACTTTTTGTCTACTGACAGCAATAATAGATGGAGAACTATCAAAACATAATGCTGTTTGCCAACATTCATATGTTTCAGCACTATCAGATGGTCTAAAGACATATAAATTGGGAATAGATCTTAGTCCAGCCAATTGTTCTATTGGTTGATGAGTAGGACCGTCTTCGCCAAGACCAATTGAGTCGTGGCTCATAACATAAATTACCTTTAGATTCATCATTGCAGCTAATCGTATTGATGGTCTGCAGTAGTCACTAAAAATTAAAAATGTTCCACCATACGGTATAAAATTACTATGTAAGGCAAGGCCATTCATTATTCCACACATCGCATGTTCTCTTACTCCATAATGAATATAATTTCCTTTAAAATCTCCTGGTTTAATTATTTCGTGATTTTTTGTTTTAGTATTATTGGACCCAGAAAGATCTGCCGAACCACCTATTAGCAATGGTAATTCTTTTGTGAAGAAACTTAATATTTTTTCAGATGATTTTCTTGTAGCTATAAATTCGGAATCATTGATTATATTCTGTTTTTCTTTTAGAAAATCTTTTTCTAATTGATCATTAAAACTACCCAAATTTATATCATGCAAATCAAATTCATTCCAAAAAGTACGTATATTTTTTTTTTTAAATGACACAAAAATTTTTTTATTTTTTTTATTCCATTTCTTTTCTTCTTTAATCCCTTTACTTCCGATTTTTCTCCACTCATCAAGTGTTTTTTTTGGTATTTCGAAAGGAGGATGATTCCATTTTAATTTTTTTCTCACTAAAGCCACTTCTTCTTTGCCAAGTGGACTACCATGAGCAGATTTTTTTCCAGATTTATTAGGAGATCCAAAACCAATACTAGTTTTGCAAGATATTACAGTAGGTTTCTTTGCTTTTTGCACTTTCTTAAGTGCTTTAAATATTTGTTTTTCGTTATGACCATCTATTAAAATATAATCCCATCCATAACTTTCAAATCTTTTTTTAAAATTATCAGATACAGCAAGACTTGTTGGCCCATCAATTGATATAGAATTATTATCAAACAACATTATGAGGTTTTTTAATTTTAAATGCCCTGCCAAACTTAAAGTTTCATGACTTATGCCTTCCATCAAACAACCATCTCCAGCCAAGACATAAGTTTTATGATTTATTATTTTTTTACCAAGTTTATTTTTTAATAATTCTTCAGCAATAGCAAAACCAACGGCATTTGCTACGCCTTGACCAAGTGGTCCAGTGGTTGTTTCTATTCCTTCAGAAAATATCTGTTGCTCGTTGAAATCAAAAGAACTCTGTGTAAATTCTGGATGACCAGCGCAAATAGAATTTAATTGTCTAAAATTTTGTATGTCCTTTAATGAAATACTTTTATATCCGGTTAAATAAAGCAAAGAATATAAAAGCATTGATCCGTGTCCGGCTGATAGCACAAAACGATCTCTGTTAATCCAACTAGGATTTTTTGGATTAAACCTTAAGTAGTATTTGAATAATACCGTTGCAACATCAGCCATTCCCATGGGCATACCTGGATGGCCGGAATTAGCTTTTTCTATAGCATCTATTGATAAAAATCTTATTGCATTCGATAATTCCTTTAAGAGATTGTTCACTTTAAAACCTATATAGACTTGGTTAATTCAAATCAATAATATGATGAAATTTATAAATGAAAAATTTGGAAGAAAAAGAAAAAAAATTACAATCTGCACTGTCAAAACTCGAGGCTTTAAAATTAAATTTTGATGATTTAAGTGCAAATATTTCAAATATAGAGAATCAAAAAAATCAATTAAAGATTGAAAAAGAAGAATTACAACAAAAATATATTAATTTAAATAATGAGCATCAAAATTTAAAACATAAATTAGAAAAAGTTGATTTAGAAGCTATCAAAAAATTTGAAAATCAAAATAAGTTTACCCAAAAAGTTGATGAATTGAATCAAGAAACAGATAGTTTGATAGAAGAAATAGACAAATGGCAAACGTAAATATTAAATTTAATGGAAAAGACTACCTTTTATCTTGCGATGATGGACAAGAGGAAAATTTGAAAGAATTAGCTAATCATTTAAATAAAAAATTTAATAAATTAAAATCAGATTTAGGAAATATAGGTGAAAATAAACTTTTATTAATTTCATCAATTAAAGTTATTGATGAGTATTACGATCTAGTAAAAAAAATTGAGTCTAAAAAAAAGGAATTTAATAATTTGTCAGAAAAATTTAAGGAACTAAAATCATTGGTGATAGACTACAAAGAAGACAAGGATAGTGAAATAGATAAATTAAAAGAGGACTTAAATAAATTTAAAATAATGGCCGATGAAAATAAAGATATTTATGAAAAGATGCTTGATACGGCTACTGAATCTATCGAAAAATTTATTCAAAGTTCCTCAAAAGATAAAAGACTGCAATAAATGCAGGTTGATAAGTTATCTTTAAGATTAAAGTTTATTAAAAAAAGGAGAAAACTATACTCAACAAAAATTTTTTTTTCATTTAACAAAATTTTTTTTTTAATAAAAAAAAATTTTCCAGAAAAAAAGCCTTCAATTGCTGGTTATTATCCATCTAATTTTGAAGTTAATATTTTAGATTTATTATCTCAGGCAAATAAAAAAAATTTTAAAATTGGTCTCCCAGTAATCAAAAAAGATTATAAAATAGATTTTAAATACTGGATTCCAAATGAGCCTTTGTATGTAAACGAATATGGAATCTTAGAACCCAAAAAACAAAACATAACATTCATGCCTGATATAATTTTAGTACCCCTGGTTGCTTTTGATAGGAGTTTGAACCGTATAGGATATGGAAAAGGTTATTATGACAGAGCTTTAAAGCAATTGTCATCTAATAAAAAGATACTAACTATTGGAATGGCTTTTTCTTTTCAAGAAGCTACTATTATTCCCACAAATCAATATGATTATAATTTAGATTGTATTTTAACTGATAGAAATTTAATTTATAAGAAGACCAATGAAAATTTTATTTTTGGGTGATGTAGCTGGCCCCTCAGGACGCAAGGCAGTGCAAAGTTATTTACCTCAAATTAAAAAAAAAAATAAAATAGATTTTGTAATAGCAAATGGAGAAAACGCATCAGAAACAGGCGTTGGAATTACTGAAAAAAATACAGAAGATATGTTTAATGCTGGAGTTAATGTAATTACAAGCGGTAACCACATTTGGGATCAAAGAGAAACAATAGAACATATAACAAAAGAAAAAAGACTTCTAAGACCTGAAAATTTAATCGAAGGTACACCCGGAAAGGGTTTTGAAATTTATAGCGTTCCATCGGGAGAAAAAATAGCAGTATTAAATTTGATGGGAAATATTTTTATGAAAAAATGTGAAGATGTTTTTATGACAGCAAAAAAAATATTTAATAAATTTAGACTTAAAAGAGATGCAGATTTTATTGTCGTAGATTTTCACGGAGAAATCACAAGTGAAAAAATGGCAATGGGACACTATTTAGATGGTAAAGTGACGTTAGTTATTGGTACCCACACACACGTACCTACGTCTGATTTTAGAGTTTTAGAAAATGGTACAGCTTATCAAAGTGATGCTGGAATGTGCGGAGATTATAATTCAGTAATTGGAATGAACAAGGAAAATTCCCTTAAAAAATTTTTCAACAATAAAGAAGCCAAAAAACACTTTCCTTCACTAGGTGACGCAACATTGTCTGGGATAATAGTCGAAGGAGATTTAAATACTGGTTTAGCAAAGTCAGCAAAACAGTTTCTTTTTGGTGGCGTATTAAAGGAAGTTAATTAATATGGCTGGGCATTCACATTGGGCTGGCATTAAGCATAAAAAAGGAAGAGCAGATAAACGAAAATCAAAAATTTTTTCTAAGATTTCAAAAGAAATTACAGTAGCAGCTAAGTTAGGAGACAAAGATCCAAATATGAATTTTAGATTAAGATCTGCGATTCAATTAGCCAGATCGGCTAATATGCCCAAAGAAAACGTTGAAAGAGCCATTAGTAAGTCGGAGGCTAACCAAAATATCAACTATAGTTGTATAAGATACGAGGGCATGGGACCGGGAAATATATATATTATAGTTGAAACTTTAACTGATAACAAAAATAGGACAGCTTCTAATGTTAGAACAATTTTTCAAAAGTATGGAGGAACTCTTGGTACTACGGGAATAGCTTCGCACAATTTTAAGCAATTGGGAATTATTAGAATTGAAAAAAAAACTATTTCGGATGAAACAATATTGGAATTAGCCGTTGAAGCGGGAGCTGAAGAATGCATTTCTAATGAAAACTTTCATGAAATATTTTGTGCCAAAGAACAATTTTATGAAGTTAAAACGGCAATTGAAAAAAAAGTTGATATTTTTATCCATTCAGGAATTGAATGGTATCCTTTGAATCGGTTGAATTTAATGGAAGATCAATATAAATCTGCAGTTAATTTATTAGAATCTCTAGAAGAAGATGACGATGTACAGAACGTTTATACAAATTTAAAAGGGAAAAAGTTAAATTAACAAATGATAATTTTTGGAATAGATCCTGGTGTAAGCGGGGCAATTTGTGTTTTAAAAGAAGGAAAGATTTTGGAAGTTTACGAAATGCCAACAATGATAGATGGAAAAAAAAATAAAAGACAAGTGAATGGTGCAGAAGTAACTAATATTTTTCTAAAAGAATTAAATAACAAATATAAAGCAAAAGTTGTTGTTGAGCATGTAACAGCAATGCCAGGACAAGGAGTAACAAGTATGTTCAATTTTGGCCAATCGTTCGGTGTACTGAAAGGCATATGTGCAGCATTAAAACTGCCAATTTATTTTGTGAGACCTGTGAAATGGAAAAAACATTTTAACCTAATCAAAACAAATAAAGATGCTAGTCGCACTAAAGTTATTGAAATTTTTCCATATATTTCCTCAAAGATATCAAGAAAAAAAGACTCAAATAAAGCAGATTCAATACTAATTGGTAAATATTTTGAGGAAACCCAGAATACATGAATTTAATTAGAATAAAACTGACAAATTCATGACACATTTTAGTGCAATTTAATTTCAATGGAAGCAGAAATAGCAACACAAGCAGTTGGACTAACAAGCTCTACGGATTTTTCATTAATAAATCTTTTTTTTAGGGCAGACATTGTCGTAAAAAGTGTAATTATTATTTTAATTTTGGCCTCAATTTATTCTTGGGCATTGATATTTGATAAATATAGGCTTTTTAAAAGAATTCATAAAAGCTCTTCAATTTTTGAAGATAAGTTTTGGAGTTCAAAATCCGCAGAAAATTTTTATAACAGTCTTCCAAACAAAACTAGAGATCCTATAGCAAATATATTTCGATCTGCCATGGTTGAATTAATCAGATCAAAGTCTAAAAATAGCACCATCCAAACTGCGAGAGTTACTAGAGTTTTAGAAATTTCGACAGATAAAGAAATTCAATCTATTGAAAAAAATTTTTCTTTTTTAGCAACGGTAGGATCTACAGCGCCATTTATTGGATTATTCGGAACAGTTTGGGGTATCATGAACTCTTTTCAATCAATAGCAATATCTAGAAACACAAGTTTAGCTATAGTTGCGCCGGGAATCGCAGAGGCACTATTTGCAACGGCATTGGGTTTGCTTGCGGCAGTACCTGCTGTTGTGGCGTACAATAAATTCAATAATGAGTCTAGAATATACGGAAGAAGAATAGAAAACTTTACAAAAAAATTTTTATCAATCATCTGATTTAAAATATGGCATTCAAATTTAATCGCTCACAGACAGAACTAATGAGTGAAATCAATGTTACACCCTTTGTTGACGTGATGTTGGTTTTGTTAATTATATTTATGGTGACCGCACCATTATTAACTGTTGGAGTTCCTGTAGATTTACCAGAAAGTTCTGCAGATTCCTTGCCTGAAGATCAGGAACCTTTAACACTATCAATTAATTCGAAGGGTGAAATTTTTATTCAAGAACATCAAGTTGAATACGATAAAGTAATAGCTAAAATTTTGGCTATTGCAAAAAATAGAACTGATACGAGAATTTATGTTAGGGGGGATAAAACAATAAATTATGGAAGAGTTTTAGAAATTATGGGTATGCTATCTGGCTCAGGTTTTACCAAGGTAGCTTTAATATCTGAACCTTATAAAGAGCGATAATTTATTTATTTTGATGAATGAACAAAAGCATTTTTTTATCAGTCATTTTTCACATTATAGTTATTAGCTTAACGGCCATAAGCTTTCCTTATATGATAAAAAAACCAATTAATTTACCTCCAATTATATCAATAGAGTTAATACAAATTTCTGATTTTACCAACATTCCCTACGCCCCCAAAGCGAAAAAGATTTTGGAGAAGATTAAGAAAGAAAAAGAGAGGGTAGTTTCAGAACAGGCTCCTCCAAAGATAGTCAAAAAGGAAAAACCTGATGCAATTCCGCTTCCAAAGGATGCAAAAAAAAAGAAAAAAATAAAAACTAAAAAACAAAACCCCAAAAAAATTGAATCTGAAATAAAGCAAGTGTCAGAATTTGAAAAAAAAGAGCTTTTTGATCCCGATCAAATCGCAGCATTAATTGATAAATCTAAAGTTGAAACAGCCGAAACTATACGTAAAAGTGATAAACTCACCCCGATCAAATCGCAGCATTAATTGATAAATCTAAAGTTGAAACAGCCGAAACTATACGTAAAAGTGATAAACTCACCCAAAGTCAGGACAAAAATTTCATAGCATCTGGCTTAACGTTAAGTGAAGAAGATGCAATAAAGGCACAAATATTTGGTTGCTGGAGTATTCCCCTGGGTTTACCGTATAGTGAAAATTTATTAGTAAGAATTAAACTAAAATTAAAATCAGATGGTACAGTAATTAAACAAGAAATTTTAGATCATGTAAGAATGAATATACCTGGACAAGATTTTTACAAAGTACTAGCCGAAAGTGCTTTAAGGGCAATTAGGTTATGTCAACCATTAAGAGTTCCAACAACAGGTTATGATAGATGGAAGGATTTACAACTTAATTTTGATTTGAATAAAATGCTAAAAGGATGAAAAACGTATTTTTTTTATTTTTTTTATTTGTTGTTTTTTTTGCAAAAAGTTCTTTTGCATTAGTCGAAATTGATATAACTAGAGGAAATTTAAATCCACTTCCGATTGCAGTTTCGCCTCTTTATGTTGAATCCAAGTCATCTGAAGTATTAAAAGAATTAGAAGTGGGTTCCGAAATAGCAAAAATAATTGAAACTAATCTTTCAAGATCAGGCTTATTTAGTCCATTGGAAAAAGATTCTTTTGTCCAAAAGCCAGATATAGCTCATCTTAAACCACGCTTTGAAGATTGGAAATTAATTAAAGCTCAAGCTCTAATTACAGGAAAGGTTAATATTACAAGCGAGAAATTAAGAATAGAATTTAGGTTATGGGATGTTTTGGCAGCCAAAGAAATAATGGCTTTAGCGTTTACTACAGTGCCGGATAATTGGAGAAGAGTGGCCCATATAATTACAGATAAAATTTATAAAAGACTTACTGGAGAAGATGGATATTTTGATACAAGGATAATTTATGTAGCTGAAAAAGGTCCAAAAAACCAAAGAATAAAAAAATTGGCAATCATGGATCAAGATGGAAAAAACACAAAATATTTAACTTTAGGAAATGAGCTTGTTTTAACCCCAAGATTTAATCCAACAAATCAAATGGTGACCTATATGTCTTATTTCAGAAATTTACCAAGAGTTTATTTGTTAGATATTGAAACAGGTGTCCAGGAAGTAGTTGGTGAATTTCCTGGTATGACGTTTGCGCCAAGATTTTCTCCTGACGGAAAAAAAATAATTATGAGTTTTGCAAAAGATGGTAATTCCGACATATTTACCATGAACTTAGAAACAAGAGTAGTTGAAAGAATAACCGAACATCCTGCAATAGACACATCTCCTTCTTATTCTCCTGATGGAAAATATATTTGTTTTAACTCTGACAGAAGTGGCTATCAACAAATTTATGTAATGAGAAGCGATGGTTCAGATGTTAAAAGAATTACATTCGGGCAAGGAATATACGGCACACCAGTTTGGTCTCCGAGAGGAGATTTAATAGCATTTACAAAAATGTACAAAAATAGATTTTATATTGGAGTGATGAGGATAGATGGTTCGGGAGAGAGATTACTAACCGAAAACTATTATCAGGAAGCTCCATCCTGGTCACCAAATGGAAGGGTTTTAATTTTTTATAGGGAAACAAAATCTGGAAGCCAGGGAGAGGGATTTTCGGCTACATTGTGGTCGATTGATCTAACAGGCTATAATGAAAGATTGGTCGAAACTCTAACAGATGCATCAGACCCATCTTGGTCATCTTTACTGTCAAAGTAGGCATTATTTGGTTGAAATTTGACTTGCATCGTGTATCTAGAAACATTAATGTTAAAAAAAATTAAGGGAGTTCAAATATGGTTTTAGGGAATTCAATTAGAAGTATATTGTTGCTGATAATGGCGGCAATCATATTATCCGCTTGCGCCGCAAAGACAACAAAAAAAGTTGGTGATTATAGTATATCGCAAATTTCAGGAGACACTTACACTGGTGATGAAACCGTTAAATATTTAGCTACGGGTGTTCCAGATAGAGTGTTCTTTGCAACTAACAAATCGATTTTAACAACGGCATCAAGAGATACATTGAGAAAACAAGCTGCATGGTTAAGAGAAAATAAAAATATTAATATAACCGTTGAAGGCCATTGTGACGAAAGAGGCACAAGGGAATATAACTTAGCTTTGGGTGAAAGAAGAGCAAATGCTGCAAAGGATTATCTTATGACTTATGGAATATCTGGTAATAGAATTTCTGTAATAAGTTATGGAAAAGAAAGACCAGTAAATGCTGGCTCTGGTCCTTTAGCTTGGTCACAAAATAGAAGATCTGTAACGGTCAAGGCTAACTAGATTTTTTTTTATTTAAAGTCTTAAAAGGAGACCTCAGAGACATTTGTCTGGGGTCTTTTTTTTGCCATTATTTTAATTAGTAATAAAAAAATGTATAGATTAAGGGAATACTTAATATGTCTATTTGCAGTTATCCTTATATTAAATATTCAAAATAAATCATTTAGTGAGGAAAGTGAAATTTATGACATATTAAATGTCATACAAAAAGAT